>LNFM01006623.1_pt1 | contig 35473 bp, 23 predicted proteins | sample 596031 | NCBI WGS metagenome assembly LNFM01 (sample SAMN04254537, study PRJNA301005) | activated carbon metagenome | isolation source: dual media filters at the Ann Arbor, Michigan drinking water treatment plant | place: USA: Ann Arbor
TGCTCACGCGCAGGCGCACCCAGCGGTTCTCGCTCTCGACCCAGAAGCGGCGGTAGTGCAGGTTGGGCAGGAACCGGCGCTTGGTTTTGTTGTTCGCGTGGGAAACATTGTTGCCCACCATCGGGCGCTTACCCGTGACTTGACAGACGCGTGCCATGGAAATCTCCGGCGAAATCATCGAGGACCGGCGGGAGTGGTGACATCGAACGACATCGGGTCACGCCCTGTACCCCCGTATCCCGTGCCTGGAACCCGATCCCCGTGGGGGGGGAATCATCCTGGACACTCGGATACTCGTCCCCAAAAAGCACAGGGGCGGGTCCGGCAAAGCTCGCCAGTATAGCGTGCTTCGACCGGATGCGAACGGCCTCAGCTGCTCAGTTGTTCCAGATAGCGTTGCGCGTCGAGCGCCGCCATGCAACCGGTGCCGGCGCTGGTGATGGCCTGGCGGTAGACGTGGTCCTGCACGTCGCCTGCGGCGAACACGCCCGGCACGCTGGTCATGGTGGCCATGCCCGACAGGCCGGAGCGCGTCACGATGTAGCCGTCCTTCATCTCGAGCTGGCCCTTGAAGATGTCGGTGTTGGGCTGGTGGCCGATGGCGATGAAGCAGCCCTTGAGCGCGAGGTCGGTCGTGGCGCCAGTCTGCGTGGACTTCAGCCGCACGCCGGTCACGCCCGACTTGTCTCCCAGCACCTCGTCCAGCGTGTGCCACAGGTGCAGCTGCATCTTGCCGGCCTCGACCTTGGCCTTCACCTTGTCGATCATGATGGCCTCGGCGCGGAACTTGTCGCGCCTGTGCACCAGATGCACCTTGCTGGCGATGTTGGACAGGTACAGCGCTTCCTCCACCGCGGTGTTGCCGCCGCCGACGACGCAGACGTCCTGCTCGCGGTAGAAGAAGCCGTCGCAGGTGGCACAGCCGCTCACGCCCCGACCCATGAAGGCCTCTTCGCTGGGCAGGCCCAGGTACTTGGCGCTGGCGCCGGTGGCGATGACCAGTGCGTCGCAGGTGTAGGTGCCGCTGTCGCCGGTGAGCACAAAGGGGCGCACCGAGAAGTCGACCTGGTTGATGTGGTCGAACACGATCTGCGTCTGGAAGCGCTCGGCGTGCTGCTGGAAGCGCGTCATCAGGTCGGGGCCCTGCACGCCGGCCACGTCGGCCGGCCAGTTGTCGACCTCGGTGGTGGTCATCAGCTGGCCGCCCTGGGCCATGCCGGTGATGAGCAGCGGCTTCAGGTTGGCGCGCGCCGCGTACAGCGCAGCGGTGTAGCCGGCCGGGCCGGAGCCGAGGATCAGCACCTGCGCGTGGGTGGCAGTGGAGCTCATGTTCAGTCGTTTCGAATGGGTTGGGGAAATGTGGTGCGAAGGCCTACCGGCGTCGCTCCTGGCAGACGCTGGAGCTTAGCTGGGGCCCGTATGGCTGGCGGCAAGCCTGTCAATGGGCACAATAGGCGGATTCTTGCAGACACGCCAAAAATTGCCGTGCCGCTGCCCTGTGGTCTGAGAAATTCGTGCCGAAATCATCAAAGTAGAAAAGAAGGGGATACACGATGTCGATGCTGTCGAACCTGGACCTGATCCGCCGCGTACCGTTGTTCTCGCTGCTCACTGCCGACCAGGCCCAGGCCATCGCCGACAGCGTCGTGAAACGACGCTTTCGCCGCGGTGAACTGGTGGTGGAGCAGGGTCGCAAGAGCAACGCGCTGTTCATCCTGCTCAACGGCCGGGCCCGCGTGCTCACCTCCGACACCCGAGGCCGGGAGGTCATCCTGGCGGTTCTCGAGTCGGGCGACTACGTCGGCGAGATGAGCCTGATCGACAACGAACCCCATTCGGCCACCGTGCGGGCCGAGATCCAGACCGACATGCTGGTGCTGGCCCGTGCCGACTTCGCACGCTGCCTGCCGGAGAACTCCACGCTGTCCTACGCGATCCTGCGCGGCCTGGTGCGCCGGCTGCGCAACGCCGACCGGCAGATCGAGTCGCTGGCGCTGCTGGATGTCTACGGCCGAGTCGCGCGGACCCTGCTCGACATGGCCGAGGAGATCGACGGCGTGAAGATCATCCGCCACAAGGTCTCGCGCCAGGACATGGCCAAGGTCGTCGGCGCTTCGCGCGAGATGGTCAGCCGCGTCATGAAGGACCTGGAAGAACGCGGCGTCATCGAGACGCAGGACAACGGCTCGGTCATCATCAAGGAACGCCTGCAGAACGATTGAGGCGCGCCCCGTGGCGTGCCCGCCGCGGCGTCACTGCCAGCTCAGCGCCGACAGGTCGTTGGCGAACAGCGGCATGTCCTTCCACAGGCCCTTCAGGCGCGAGTTCGCCACCGTGATCCAGGTCGGCTGGTACAGGTAGGCCGCCACGGCGTCGTTGGCCACCAGCTTCTGTGCCTGCTCCATGAGCTTGTTGCGTTCCTCGGGCTTGATGGTGGCCTGCACCTTGGCCCACAGCGCATTGAATTCGGCCGACTCGTAGCCCCAGTAGTAGTTCGGTCGCGCGAAGTTGCCGAAATCCAGCGGCTCGACGTGGGCGATGACGGTCAGGTCGTAGGCCTTCTGGCCGTACACCGACGACATCCACTGCGCCCATTCGACGTTTTCGATCTTCGCGTTGATGCCGACCTTGGACAGTTGCGCGGCGATGATCTCGCCGCCCTGGCGGGCATAGGGCGTGGGTGGCAGCTTCAGGGTCAGCTCCAGCGGCGGCGTCACGCCGGCCTGGTGCAGCAAGGCACGCGCCTTGGCCTGGTCGAAGGCGTTGATGCCGGTGGTGTCGACGTAGCCCGGCGCGCCCGGCACGTAGAAGCTGCCGATCGGCACGCCGAAGCCGTCGGCCGCGCCTTCGACGATGGCCGAGCGGTCGATCGCTGCGGAGATTGCGCGGCGCACACGCACATCGTCCAGCGGCTTGCGCTTGTTGTTGATGGCCAGGATGGTCTTGGCGCGCGAGCCGCCGATCAGCACCTGGAAGCGCTTGTCGGGGCTGCGCGCGGCCGAGACGCGGGGGAACATGTCGACATCGCCCGACAGCAGCGAAGCGACCTGCGCAGCCGGGTCGCTGATGAAGCGCATCGTCACGCGGCGCAGCTTCACGTTGCCCACCGCGCGGTAGTCGTCCCAGCGCGTCAGCGTCACGCTGGCGCCGCGGTTCCAGGCCTCAAGGCGGTACGGGCCGGTGCCCACCGGGCGCGTGTTGTTGGTGGCCACGCTCTTGGGCTCGACCATGATGGCCGTGCCCTGGCCCAACTGGAACAGCAGGTCGGGGTTGCCGTTCTTCAGGTTCAGCACCACCGTGCGCTCGTCGGGCGTCTCGATGCTGGCCATGTTGGCGAACACCGCCTTGTCCTTGTTCGTGCTCTCCTTGGTCACCGCGCGCTCGAAGGAGAACTTCACGCTGCTGGCGTTGAAAGGCTCGCCGTTCTGGAACTTCACGCCGTTGCGCAGCCTGAAGGTGTAGGTCTTCAGGTCGGGCGAGACGGTCCAGCTCTCGGCCAGCAGCGGCGTGACCCGGCTGTCGGTGTTCACCTTGGTGAGGGTCTCGAAGACGTTGTAGAGCACGATCTCGGCGATGGCCGAGGCCGCACCGGCCGTGGGGTCCAGGCCCGGCGGCTCCAGCGTCATGGCCAGCACGGCCGTGTCCTTCTTCGCCTTGGGCTGGGCCTGTGCCGGGAGCGTGCCGGCCAGACCCAGGCTCAGAGCCAGCGCAGCCGGCATCCAGGCGGCGCGACGGGTGAGGGCGGCCAGGCAGGCAACACGGGCAAACAGGGCAAGGTTCATCGGGACCTCCGTCGACAGGCAATGGCTGGAGCCTGCAATGGTAAGGACAAAGCCCTGGCCTGAAGACGACGTCCCGGCGGTGGGCCGCCGATCAGGCCGCGGGTGCCACCTGCAGCGTGGCCACGGGTTCCGGCGCCAGCAGGCTGCCGTCGCGCAAGCCGCGCAAGGTGCCCAGCAGCAGCGCCAGGATGACCAGTGAGGCCAAGGCCAGCAGCGCGGGCCCCAGCACGGCCAGCAGCGAGCCGGGCGTGGCCAGGCGCAGCGTCAGTGCGGCCACGGCCGCCAGCGGGAACGAAACGCCCCAGTGCGGCAGCGAGAACGCCTGCGATGCGATGGCGCGGCCCTGCGTGGCCACCCAGGCCAGCGTGAACAGGGCCACACCCCACATCACCCAGCCCAGCGCCAGCGGCGCGCCGAGCTGCAGCACCGACAGCCCGACCACCGCCGGCGGCGCCACGAGGATGAACACCGTGGGACGCAGCCGTTCCGGCCACAGGCCGGCCACTGCCACGCGCACCATCAGCAGTGCCAGCACCACCGGCCAGAACAGCAGCCCGATGCCGAACTGGGCCAGCGACCATTCCATCTGCCCCAGCGGCACGCCCGCCAGCGGCACCAGCACGTTGCCGACGATGGGGATGAGCAGGGCCGGCGTCACGCCCGGCCATTGCAGCCCGCCGGCCTGCGGGCCGCGCCACCAGCGCGACAGCACCCACAGCGTGACCCACAGCTGCCCCAGGCTGGCCACCGCCCACAGCGCGAACAGCGGCGTCTGCGGCCCGAGCAGTGCCACGCCCACGGTGGCCACCAGCAGCATCGAGATGGGCAGCGCGGCGACGAAGGTGTGGCGCACCGGGTGTCGCCGGTCTTCGGCCCAGGCCTCGGGATGCCAGCGACCGCGCAGCACGGTGAAGCCGGCCAGCAGCACGAAAACCAGTGTCGCCGCGCCGCCGATCACCCAGGCGATGGCGCCCGCGACCTCGCCCATCAGCGGCACGGCGCGGTGCCAGGCCAGCGAGAGGCCGGCCAGGCCCATCACGATGGCGTACCAGCCGGGGTAGAGGAACTTCAGGGCGCTGCGGGGGGCCGTCATGGGCATCTCGATGGAAGTGTCAGCGGATCTTGCCGAGCAGCGACTGCACGTCTTCGAGCACCGCATCGAGCTCGCCGCCACGGTCTTCGGAGAGATCCAGCCGGCTGTGCAGTTCCTGCTGCATGAAACACACCGTCATGCGCACATAGGTGCTGTCCAGCGCCTTGCGCACTGCCGACATCTGTGCCGCGATGTCCAGGCAGGGTTCACCGCCTTCGATCATGCGCTGGATGCCGCGCAGCTGGCCCTCGGCACGTTTCAGGCGGTTCAGCAGGTCGGCACGGGTCTTGTCGTCGGCAAGCATGGACATGGCGCAGGATTCCCTCGGGGCAGGTTCAGGCAATGGAACGGGGGGTGCCGGCATTGTCGTGGGCTCCGGGGAAGTCTGCTGCCGCCGCACTCAGTTCGTGCAGGCGGAGCCGCCTTCGCGCACGCCCAGCTTGCGCAGGATGGTGGCCAGCGGGCACAGCTGCGTGAAGCCCGACTGGAACAGGTTCAGGCCGACGAAGGCGGTGAAGGCCAGCGCCCAGGGCGAGACGAACAGCGGGCTGCCTTCGACGCCGAGCAGCAGCGAGAGCATGACGAACAGGCCAGCGAAGACACGGATATAGCGTTCAACGGTCATGATGAGACTCCAGGGTCGGGGTTGGGAACGGGACGGGGTTCGCGGCGGCGGGCCACCACGAAGTACAGGACGGGAATGACGACCAGGGTGAGCAGCGTCGACACGCCGATGCCGAAGATCAGCGAGATCGCCAGGCCGTTGAAGATCGGGTCGTCGAGGATGAAGAAGGCGCCGATCATCGCGGCCACCCCGGTCAGCACGATGGGCTGCGCGCGCACCGCGGCCGACTGCACCACGGCGTCCTCCAGGCGCATGCCGCGCGCCGTCTGCAGCTCGATGAAGTCGACCAGCAGGATGGAGTTGCGCACGATGATGCCGGCCAGGGCGATCATGCCGATCATCGAGGTCGCGGTGAAGCTGGCACCCAGCAGCGCGTGGCCCGGCATCACGCCGATCATGGTCAGCGGGATCGGCGCCATGATGACCAGCGGTGCCATGTAGCTGCGGAACTGCGCCACCACCAGCAGGTAGATCAGGATCAGGCCGACACCGTAGGCGGCGCCCATGTCGCGGAAGGTCTCGTAGGTGATCTGCCACTCGCCGTCCCACTTGATGGCGTACTCGCGGAAGGGGTCGGAAGGCTGCCGGATCCAGTACTCGCCCAGCGTGCCGCCGCCCGGCAGCGCGGCGTCCTGCAGGCGGGGCCGGATGCCGAACAGCCCGTACAGCGGCGAGTCGGGCGTGGCGCCGCCGGCACCGACGTCGGCCAGCACGTAGCTCACGCCCTGCAGGTCCTTGGTGTAGAGCGGCTTGTCGATGACGCCGCGCTCCACGCGCACCAGTTCCGACAAGGGCACGAGCTGGCCGTTGGCCGCGCGCAGCGGCAGCGCCAGCAGGCTGTCCAGGCCGACCTGGGACTCGCGCGCCAGCTGCAGGCGCACCGGCACCGGGTACTTGCTGTGGCCATCGTGCAGCCAGGCGGCGTCGACGCCCGACAAGGCGCCCTGCACCGCCTGCGCGATGGCCGCCACCGGAATGCCCAGCGACTCGGCGCGCTGGCGCTGCACGCGCAGGAAGGCACGCGGTGCGTCTTCCCGCAGCGAGGTGTCGATGCCGGTGATGTCGGGCGTGGCGGCGAAGGCCTGGGCCAGGCGTGCCGCCACGTGCTGGCGTCCGGCTTCGTCGGGGCCGTAGACCTCGGCCACGATGGGGCTCAGCACCGGCGGGCCGGGCGGTACTTCGACCACCTTCAGGCGCGCGCCGTGGCGATGGGCGATCTTCTCGAGCTCGGGGCGCAGCCGTTGCGCCAGGGCGTGGCTCTGTTCGTCGCGCAGCGACTTGTCGACCAGGTTGACCTGCAGGTCGCCCATCTCGGCCTCGGCGCGCAGCGCGTACTGGCGCACCAGGCCGTTGAAGGTGATGGGGCTGGCCGTGCCGGCATACCCCTGCAGGTCCAGTACCTCGGGCTGGCGCACCAGGAAGGAGCCCAGGTCCTGCAGTGCCGCGGCGGTGTCTTCCAGCGCCGTGCCAGCGGGCATGTCGACCACGAGCTGGAACTCGCTCTTGTTGTCGAAGGGCAGCATCTTCAGCACCACCCACTGCACGGCAGCCAGCCCCACCGACAGCGCCAGCGCGGCGAGGATGCCGGCCAGCAGCAGCCAGCGCTTGCGCGCACTCTGCAGCAGCGGCATCAGGATGCGCACGAACAGACGCTGCAGGCGGCCGCCGCCTGCGGGTTCGGCGTGTGCTGCGGCATGGCCCGCAGCCGGCATCTTCATCAGCTTGAGCGCCAGCCAGGGCGTGACGGTGAAGGCGATGGCCAGCGACAGCGCCATGCCCAGGCTGGAGTTGATCGGGATGGGGCTCATGTAGGGCCCCATCAGGCCGCTGACGAAGGCCATGGGCAGCAGCGCGGCGATGACGGTCAGCGTGGCCAGGATGGTGGGACCGCCGACCTCGTCCACCGCGACGGGAATGATCTGGGCCAGCGACCTGCGCGACGCCGGCTCGCCGTTGCCCGGGGCTGCCGCGGCGTCCAGCGCCATGTGGCGGTGGATGTTCTCGACGACGACGATGGCGTCGTCGACCAGGATGCCGATGGAAAAGATCAGCGCGAACAGCGACACGCGGTTGAGCGTGAAGCCCCAGGCCCAGCTCGCGAACAGCGTGGCCGTGAGCGTCAGCACGACGGCCGCGCCGACGATCACGGCCTCGCGCCGCCCCAGCGCCAGGCCGACCAGCAGGATCACCGAAGCCGTGGCGAAGCCCAGCTTCTGGATCAGCTTGTTGGCCTTCTCGGCGGCGGTCTGGCCGTAGTCGCGCGTCAGCGTCATCTCCACGCCCTGGGGCACCACGCTGTTGCGCAACTGCTCCAGCCGCTGGCGCGCGGCGCCTGCCACGTCGACGGCGTTCTCGCCGGGCTTCTTCGTCAGCGTGAGCGTCACGGCCGGGTGGTTGCCGGGCGAGGCCGGTGCCGATGCGCCGCCCGCCGCGGCCGCCGCGATGCCCGGCGAAAACCAGACGTAGCGCGTGGCCTGGGCAGCGCCGGCCTGCACCTGCGCCACTTCGCGCAGCGCCACCGGGCGGCCCTGGTGCACGCCGACGATGAGGTCGCCCACCTCGTCGGCGCTGCGCAGGAATTCGCTCGTCTCGACGCTCAGCATGCCGCGCCCGCCAGTGTCCAGCACGGTGCCGGCGGGCGCGCCGAAATTGGCGGCGCCCAAAGTGGCCTTCAGCTGCATCACGTCCACGCCGCGGTCGCGCAGCCGGCCGGGCTCCAGCGTCACCTGCACGATCCGGCCCGGGCCGCCGATGGTTCTCACCTCGCGCGCGCCGGGCACGCGCTTGAGCTCGGCTTCCATCGTGCTCGCCACGCGCTCCAGATCCAGCGCCGCACGGTCGTCGCGGCTCCAGAGCGTGACGGCCAGCACCGGCACGTCGTCGATGCCCTGCGGCTTGACGATGGGCGGCAGCGTGCCCAGCCCGGCCGGCAGCCAGTCCTGGTGCGAGTTCAGCACGTCGTACAGGCGCACCAGCGCCTCGGTGCGCGGCACACCCACCTGGAACTGCACCGTCAGCACCGCCAGGCCCGGGCGCGAGACCGAACTGGTGTGCTCGATGCCGGCGATCTGCCCCAGCACCTGCTCCGCGGGGCGCGCCACCATGTTCTGCACGTCGGCGCTGCTCGCCCCGGGGAAGGCGATCATCACGTTGGCCATCGTGACGTTGATCTGCGGCTCTTCCTCGCGCGGGGTGACCAGCACGGCGAAGGCGCCGAGCAGCAGCGCCACCAGGGCCAGCAGCGGCGTCAGCGCGTTGCTCTGGAAGGCCGCAGCCAGACGGCCGGCGACGCCGAGTCCGGAGGGCGTGCTCGAAGTGGACATGTCGTGGCGTCCCGTTCAGCGCGCCGGACGCGCGCCGGCCAGGCCGGCCTGCAGCGCGTTGGCAGCCACCCGTTCGTCGGCGCGCAGGCCGGCCAGCACCTCGACGCCATCGGCGCCGCGATCGGCGCCCAGGCGCACGAAGCGCAGCGCGAAGGCTTCGCCCTGCGCGACGTAGACGGCCGTCAGCTCGCCCCGCCGCAGCACGGCAGCCTGCGGCAGCCGCAGTGCGCCGCTGCTGCTGGACGCCGGGGTGCCGGCGCTGGCCGGCGCCTCGAAGCGCACGCGCACGGTCTGCCCCGGCGTGACGCCGGCCAGTGATGCGGCAGGCAGGTCCAGGCGCCATTCGATGGTCTGCGACACGGGGTCGGTGGTGGCCAGTTCGGTGCGCTGGCTCGGCGCGACGCGCCGGCCGTCGGGCAGTTCGATCTCGATGCGCGTGGCGCTCCGTGCCGCCGCCGCCCTGGACACCCCCACGGGTACCACCACGCGCAGCGCGCCCGGGGCATAGACGGTGGCGATCGGGCGGCCCGGCATCGCCAGGTCGCCGGCTTCCAGGTGGGTGGCCAGCACGATGCCGTCGAAGGGTGCGCTGACCAGCGAATGCCCACGCGCCAGGGCCGACTGGTTGCGCCCGGCGACGGCCTGTTGCACGCCCGCCTGGGCGGCCTTGAACTGGGTGTCGGCCACGTCGAGCGCCGCCTGGCTGACGAAGCCCTGCTGGCGCAGCTCGCGTGTGCGCTCGACATGGGTGCGGGCGTTTCGCGCTTCGGCTTCGGCCTGGCTCAGGGCGGCTTCGCTCTTCAGCATGCCGGCCTCGGCCTCGCGGGCGTCGATGCGGGCCACTGCCTGTCCGGCCTTCACGCGGTCGCCGGCCTTGACCTGGAGCGCCAGCACGCTGCCGCCGACCTGCGCCGACAGCGTGGCCTGTCGCACGGCCTGCACGCTGCCGTCGATCTCGAAGCGCCCGCCGGCCGTCGCCGCCTGCGCGGTGACCAGTGCCACGCCGGTGCCGGAGGCGTCCTGCGCTGTCGCCGGGAAGGCAGTGACCACCAGCAGGAGTGCCGGCAGCAGATGGACGATGATGTGGTTCTTGATACCCATGCAGGTATCTTACAACATACGGCATGGGGTATGCAAGCGGGCCGTGACCGACCCCGTCGGAGGCTACTTGCCGATGCCGGCGTCAGTCCCCCGGGGTGCCTCAGCCGGGTTCAGGCCGGGTCGGCCTCCGGGAAGATCGATTCGCCTTCGACGACGACCTGTCTCAGCGCCAGGCCGTCAGCGCCCAGCACCACCAGGTCGGCCCAGGCGCCGGTGGCGATCCGGCCTCGGTCGGCCAGGCCCAGGTAGCGCGCCGCGTGCGTGCTGGTGCGACTTGAGGCTTCGGCCAGGCTCAGGCCCAGCGTCACCAGGTTGCGCAGGGCCTGATCCATGGTCAGCGTGCTGCCGGCCAGGGTGCCGTCGGCCAGGCGCACACCGCCCAGGCACTTGGTGACGGTCTGGCGGCCCAGGCGGTAGTCGCCGTCGGGCATGCCGGCGGCGGCGGTCGCGTCGGTCACGCAGAACAGCCCCGGCACTGCTCGCAGGGCCACGCGCAGCGCGCCGGGGTGTACGTGCAGCAGGTCGGGAATGATCTCGGCGTGCATGGCGTGCGCCAGCGCGGCGCCGGTGGCACCCGGCGCGCGGTGGTGCAGGCCGCTCATGGCGTTGAAGAGATGCGTGAAGCCGCTGGCGCCGGCCTCCAGCGCCTGCAGCGCCTGCTCGTAAGTGGCACCGCTGTGGCCGATCTGCACGCGCATGCCGGCTTCCACCAGGGCCGGGATCAGCGCCAGGTGCCCGGCCCACTCGGGCGCCAGCGTCACCAGCCGGATGGGGGCCAGCGCGTGCAGCGCCAGCACCTCGTCCAGCGCCGCCGGGCGTGCGAAGGCGGGTTGTGCGCCGAGCCGGTCGGGGCTGATGTAGGGGCCTTCCAGGTGCACGCCCAGCACGCGGGCCTGGCCGGCGCCGCGCTGCGCGCACAGCGGCGCCAGTGCGCGCAGGGCAGCCTCGATGTCGCCCATCGGGGCCGTCATGGTGGTGGCCAGCAGGCCCGTGGTGCCGTGGCGGGCGTGCAGGCGGGCGATGCGCGAGACGGCATCGGCGGCATCCATGGTGTCGGCGCCGCCGCCGCCGTGCACGTGCAGATCCACGAAGCCGGGCAGCACCACCGGCGTGAGGACGTCGCCGCGCACGCTGTCTTCGTCGATCGGCGTGCCTTCGACGGCGGCAATGCGCCCCCCGGCCCAGCGCACGGTGCCGCGCAGGAAGCCGGCCGGCGTGAGCACGTGGCCGGCCAGGGAGGTCGCCGGCGCCGGGCCGGCGCCGGCGGAAGCTATGAAGGATCCCAAACTGCACCCTCTTGAAGGCACTGCGGGGTCGCAGCGCTGTCGTAGAGTACCAAGAAGAGTCCGGCACGATTGCCGGTGGCAGCGGCCCGGCGGGCCCTGCTCGGCGCGTCGACCCCCGAGGCGCGATACGCCGCGGCCCATGTGCGCAACCAGGAAACATCGGTGATGACCGACCGCTCAGAGCAACACAAGTGGGACCATTACTACCGCGAACTGGCGTCGAGCACCGAGATCCATGCCGGTGCCCGGATCGTCTACGAAGAAGTGGCCCAGGCCCTTCGACCCCTGATGTCTGCGGGGGGACGCGCGCTGGAGGCCGGATGCGGCGCCGGGTTCCAGAGCCTGTTCCTGGCACGTCTGGGCTGGCAGGTCAGTCTGCTCGACTTCTCCGAAGAGGCCTTGTCGGTCGCGCGCGGCGTCTTTCAACGTTTCGAGCAGCCGGCGCGTTTCGAGACCGGCGACATCACCGCCGGGGCCGGTGAGGCCGACCACGACCTGGTCTTCAACTCGGGCGTGCTGGAGCACTACAGCTTCGAAGACCAGGTGCGCCTGGTTCGCGGCATGGCGCGGCGCAGCCGGCGCCACGTGCTGGTCCTGGTCCCCAACCGCCACTGCCACTGGTACTGGATCTGGCGTGCCCAGCAGGCCGTGGCCGGGCAGTGGCCGTTCGGCTACGAAAAACCTGCTTCCGACTATCGGCCGGTGTTCGAAGCCGCAGGACTGAACTGTCTGGGCCGCGCGTGGTTCGCCACCGGCGCGATCGGGCACTTCCTGCAGGGAGTCCAGGGCCTCGACGATCCCCTGCGCGCCCTGCTGGTGCGCATGAACACCCTGCCCATCTTCCCGGTGGAACAGCGTGCCTACCTGGTGGGCTTTCTGGCATCGGTTCGTACCGACGCCACCGCGGTTGCCGGTTTCGCAGACCAGGACGACACGGACGCCGACGCTTCGGATGCCCGGGCTGCCCAGGCCCTGGACACCCTGGTGTCCGACCTGCGCCGCGGCCCCCCCGCCGCCTGAGCGACGGCACGCCTCCTCTCGGCGCGGCCCGATCCGGGCCTGGGGCGCGTCAGAACGGAATGTCGTCGTCCATGTCGTCGAAGCCGGTCGACGACTTCGCCGCCGGCTTGCCTGCAGGCGCCGGGCGCGAAGCCGGGGCGCTGCGCGGCGCCGGCGCACTGCGCGGGGCGCCGCTGCCCTCGCCCATCTCGTCGCCGCCACCGCCGCCGCCGTCACGGCCGCCGAGCATGGTCATCTCCTGCGCGATGACCTCGGTGGTGTACTTTTCCACGCCTTCCTTGTCGGTCCACTTGCGTGTCTTCAGCCGCCCTTCGATGTAGACCGACTTGCCCTTCTTCAGGTATTCGCCGGCGATCTCGGCCAGGCGGTCGTAGAAGACGACACGGTGCCATTCGGTCTCTTCCTGGCGCTCGCCGCTGGTCTTGTCCTTCCAGTTGCGGCTGGTGGCGATCGTGACGTTGCAGATGGCCGAGCCGCTGGGCGCGTAGCGCACCTCGGGGTCGCGGCCCAGGTTGCCGATGAGGATGACTTTGTTGACCGAGGCCATGGGCTGCTCCACGTGCTTGTAGGGGGTGCGGCGATTATCGCGCCGCGAGGTCCTGGTCGATATCCTCCGGAAGGACGCGCCGGTTGCGGGGAGACCGCCCCCCACCCCGAAGGGTGCCGCCGCAAGTGCGGTGTCGAGGCCGCCCGCAAGGCGATGCGTGCCTTAGCATCGGCGCCGAACCATGTCCGCCGTGCTCTCGCCCCCCTCGTCGCCCGCGCTCCCTGCACCCCAGCAGGTGCTGCAGGAAGTCTTCGGCTACCCCGCCTTCCGCGGCCAGCAGCAGGAGGTGGTCGACCACGTTACCGCCGGCGGCGACGCCATCGTGCTGATGCCCACCGGCGGCGGCAAGAGCCTGTGCTACCAGGTGCCGGCCATCGTCCGCCACCGCGCCGGGCGCGGCGTGACGGTGGTGGTGAGCCCGCTGATCGCGCTGATGCACGACCAGGTCGGCGCGCTCGACGAACTCGGCGTCAGCGCGGCCTTCCTCAACAGCACGCTCGAAGGCGACGAGGCGCGTCACATCGAACGCGAGCTGCTGGCCGGCCGGCTGGCGCTGCTGTACGCCGCGCCCGAGCGCATCCTCACGCCGCGCTTCCTGGCCATGCTGGAGTCGCTGCACGAGCGCGGCCTGCTGAGCCTGTTCGCCATCGACGAAGCCCATTGCGTCAGCCAGTGGGGGCACGACTTCCGCGAGGAATACCTGGGGCTGTCGGCGCTGCACGAGCGTTTTGCCGGCGTGCCGCGCCTGGCGCTGACGGCCACCGCCGACGACCACACGCGTGCCGACATCATCGAACGCCTGCAACTCGAAGAGGCGCGCCTCTTCGTCGCCAGCTTCGACAGGCCGAACATCCGCTACACCATCGTCGGCAAGGACGAGCCGCGCAAGCAGCTGCTGCGCTTCCTGCGCGACGAGCACGAGGGCGATGCCGGCATCGTCTACTGCGGCAGCCGCAAGAAGGTCGAGGAAACGGCTCAGTGGCTCGGCGCCGAGGGCATTCCGGCGCTGCCCTACCACGCCGGCCTGGACGCCAGCACGCGGCGACGCCACCAGGACCGCTTCCTGCGCGAAGAGGGCCTGGTGATGGTGGCCACCATCGCCTTCGGCATGGGCATCGACAAGCCCGACGTGCGCTTCGTCGCCCACCTCGACCTGCCCAAGAACATCGAGGCCTACTACCAGGAGACCGGGCGCGCCGGCCGTGACGGCGCACCCGCCGATGCCTGGATGGCCTACGGCCTGCAGGACGTCGTCAACCAGCGCCGCATGATCGACGAGGGCGAGGCCGGCGACGACTTCAAGCGCCTGCAGCGCGGCAAGCTCGACGCGCTGCTGGCGCTGGCCGAGGCACACGACTGCCGGCGGGTTCGGCTGCTGGCCTACTTCGGCGAAGCCAGCCTGGCCTGCGGCAACTGCGACAACTGCCTGCAGCCGCCGGCCACCTGGGACGGCACCGAGGCCGCGCGCATGGCGCTGTCGTGCATCTACCGCTTTCGCCAGCAGGGGGGGCAGCGCTACGGCGCCGGGCATCTCATCGACGTGTTGCGTGGCAAGGCCACCGACAAGGTGGCGCAGCACGGCCACCAGGACCTGTCGACCTTCGCCATCGGCGCGGCGGTCAGTGAAACCTTGTGGCGGGCCGTGTTGCGCCAGCTCATCGCGCTGGGCTACGTGCAGACCGAGGGCGAGTACAACACGCTGGAACTGACTTCCGGCGCGCGCGAGGTGCTGCGAGGCGAGGTCCGCCTGCTGCTGCGCGTGCCGACCGAAGCGCCTGCGGCGCGTGGCCGGGCAGGCAAGGGGGGCCGGGCGGGCAAGGCCGCCGGCCGCGACAAGCCGCCGCCGCTGCCGCTCGACGAGGGCGGCATGGAACGCTTCGCCGCGCTGAAGGCCTGGCGCGCCGAAGTCGCACGCGAGCACAACCTGCCTGCCTATGTCGTGTTCCACGACGCCACGCTGGCCGAGATGGCACGCGAGCAGCCCGCCACGCTCGAGGCGCTGTCGGCCATCAGCGGCGTCGGAGCGAAGAAGCTGGAAGCCTACGGCCAGGAGATCCTGCGCGTGCTGTCGGGCTGAAGCGGCCCAGGCTGCGACGGCCTGCCGGGGGCTGCAGCCCTGCAGCCGGCGCTTGCGCATTCCCCGATGCACAAAGCACCTTTGGCGGGCATACTGCGGGCCGGTCCACGCCCCGCCCGCCCGGTGGGAAAACCCTCAGAGGCGATGCAGTCCCCAGCACAGCAAGCAGGCGCGGCGCCCGGCGCCGACCCGCCCGGAACGGACGTCGCGGCAGGCGCTCCCGATCCTTCGTTTGCGGGCTACATCGTCGCCATCGGTGCTTCGGCCGGAGGCCTGGACGCCCTGGAGCGACTGTTCTCCTCGCTGCCGCCCGACACCGGCGCCGCCTTCGTGGTCATCCAGCACCTGGCGCCCGATCACAAGAGCATGATGGACAACCTGCTGGCGCGTTACACGCGCATGCCGGTGCAGGTGGTGTCCGAAGGCGTGGCCCTGGTGGCCAACCAGGTCTTCCTGATCCCGCCCGGCAAGACCCTGCAGATGGTGGGCGATCGCCTGCACCTCGACCCCAAGCCCGAGCACGGCCTGTCGCTGCCGATCGACATCTTCTTCAACAGCCTGGCGGAAAACGGGCTCGACCGCGGCCTGGCAGTGGTGCTGTCGGGCACCGGCAGCGACGGATCGCGCGGGCTGGCGGCGGTCAATGCCAATGGCGGCTTCGTCTTCGTGCAGGACCCGCTGACCGCCAAGTTCGACGGCATGCCGCGCAGCGCCATCGCCACCGGGCTGGTCGACGTGGTGGCCCCGGCCGAAGAGCTGGCTGCGCGCCTGGTGCGCCACATCCTGGCGCCTCGTTCGCAGACCGTGCGCCTGCCCGAGGGCGACGCCGAGCACGACGGCAGCATCACGCAGCCGCTCGACGGCATCCTCGAGCAGCTGGTGTCCAGCAGCGGCATCGACTTCCGCGAGTACAAGTCGAACACCGTGATGCGCCGCATCGAGCGCCGCATGCAGGTGCTGCATTCGCGCTCGCTGGCCGAGTACCACGACAGGCTGGCCGCGTCCGTCGAGGAGCAGGCGCTGCTGCGCCGCGAACTGCTCATCCCGGTGACGCGCTTCTTCCGCGACGCCGCGACGTTCGACGCACTGGCCGAGGACGTCATCCCCGACCTCGTGGCGCGCTGGAAGGAACCAGGGCCGATCCGCGTCTGGGTGGCCTGCTGCGCGTCGGGCGAAGAGGCCTACACCGTGGCCATCCTGTTCGCAGAGGCCTTCCGGCGCCTGGGCGTCACGCGCGCGGTGAAGGTCTTCGCCACTGACGTCGAGCAACAGTATCTCGACCACGCCGCGGCCGGCGTCTACCCGGACACCATCGCTGCCGAAGTCTCGGCCGAGCGGCTGGAGCGCTGGTTCACCCGGCGGCCCGACGGCTATGTGGTGCGCGCCGAAGTGCGCCAGATGGTGATCTTCGCGCGCCACAACCTGCTGGCCGACCCGCCCTTCACGCGCATGGAGCTGGTGACCTGCCGCAACGCGCTGATCTACTTCCAGCCCGCAGCGCAGGAACGCGCGCTGCGGCGCCTGCAGTACGCGTTGACGGTGGGCGGTGCGCTGGTGCTGGGGCCGAGCGAATCGCTGGGCCAGTTGCACAGCGACTTCTCTGCCATGCGCGGCCGCCACAAGATCTACCGCCTGGTGCGGCGCAATCGCGTGGCTGCGGCGGTCGAAACCGCCGGCCGGCACCGCCCCACCCTGGTGGCTGCGCGCCACGGCGGGGTCGGCGCAGCGGGCACGGCACGCGACGGCACGGCCACCCTGGTCGAGGCCGGGCAGCGCCTGCTGATGCAGCAGTACGCACCGCCCACGCTGCTGGTGGGTGACCAGCGCGAGCTGCTGCATGTCTATGGCAACGCCAGTGCCTTGCTGCAGTTCACCGAAGGCCAGGCCACGCTCGACGTGCTGAAGCTCCTGCCGCGGGAACTGTCCTGGGCCGCCGGCCTGCTGCTGCAGTCGGTCTCGGCCAGCCGCGCGCAGCAGCGGTCGGCGCCGCTGCGGCTGGCCGGCGACCTGGAGCGCCACGTGGTCATCACGGCCTTGCCCTTGCCTCCACCCGAGGGCCAGGATGGCGCCGCGCTCACGCTGCTGTCCTTCGAGCACGTGGCGCCGTCCCCCAGCACGGTGCCGCAGACGATGGAGCACAACATCGAGCAGCAGCGGCTGATGAACACGCTCGAGGCCGAGCTGGGCCGCACCCGCGACAGCCTGCAGGCCACCATCGAGGAACTGGAGGCCTCCAACGAGGAACTGCAGGCCACCAACGAGGAGATGATGGCCTCCAACGAGGAGCTGCAGAGCACCAACGAAGAGCTGCAGTCGGTCAACGAAGAGCTCTACACCGTCAACTCCGAGTACCAGGAGAAGGTCGACCTGCTGAACTCGGTGAATGCCGACCTCGAGAACGTCTCGCGTGCCGCCGCCATCCCCACGATCTTCGTCGACGAGGACCTGCGGCTCACCCGCGTGACGCCCGAGGCGGCCGTGCTGTTCAAGGTGCGCGACGTCGACATCGGCCGCTCGCTCGAGGACTTCGCGCACTCGCTCGACTACCCCGAGCTGTTCTCCGACCTGCGCCGCACGGTGGCGCGCGGCCTGGCCACCGAGCGGGAAGTGAAGAGCCGCAGCGGCGAGTGGTGGATGGCGCGCATCCATCCCTACGCGGGTCAGACCGCGTCGACCTCGCGCGCTGTGATGACCTTCTTCAACATCACCTCGGTGAAGGACTCGCAGCGCCTGCAGGCCATCATCGACTCGCTGCCCGAGCACCTGGCCGTGCTCGACACGCAGGGCACCATCCTGCTCGTCAACCAGGCCTGGCGGCTGTTCGCCACGTGCAACGGCGACATCGATCTGCGCAACAGCGGTCCCGGCAGCAACTACCTGCGCGTGTGCGCCGAATCGGCGCTGGCCGACGGTGATGCGCGGCGCGCGCACGTCGGCCTGACCGACGTGCTGGAAGGCCGCCGCGCCATCTTCACGATGCAGTACCCTTGCGATACCGCCACGGAGAAGCGGTTGTTCGTGATGCACGTCGCGCCGGTGGGGCATCCGGTGGGTGGCGTCGTCGTGAGCCATGTCGACATCACGCCCTGGTCCGGCGATGCCGCGCCGTCCCGGAGCCCGGAGGAGACCCTCGGATGAACATCGTCGCCCTGAAGCAGCGCGTCCAGGCGCGCGACCGTCTGGTGCTCACGGCCGAGACCGCCGGGCTGGAACTGCACGAACAGGCGCTGCAGGCGCTGCATGCCGGTGACCTGGCCGGCGCCGAAGCGGCCATCCTGCGCAACGACGCCAACGTGCGCGCGCTGGTGGAGAACCTGCGCATCTACCAGGTCGAGCTGCATGCACAGGCCGACGAACTGGCCGAGGGGCAGGCGCGCATCGACGAGCTGCTCAACCGCTTCTCCACGCTGTTCGGCAACATGCCGGTGGCGGCGATGCTGGTCTCGGCCGGCGGTGTCGTGCTCGAAGCCAACGACCGCGCCGCGCACCTGCTGGCGCTGCAGAACCGGGGCCTGGCCGCACGCTTCCTGCACCGCATGATCGACGCCGGGCAGTACCAGATCCTCGTGCGCCCGGCCTTCCTGCGCGCCACGGTCGACGCCGTGACCTCGCTGGACCACATCGTCTTCGTCGCCGAGAACGGACACCGCTTCAGCGGCGAGCTGCACATCGCCGCGCTGCCCGGCACGCAGGACCAGCCGATGCAGTACGCCTGCGCGGTGATCGACCGCACCGAACACGACCAGATGCTCCTGGCGCTTCGCCAGGCCGCCGATACCCTGCGCGCCAACGAAGCCTTCCTGTCCGACACGGCCCGGCTGGCGCGCATCGGCGGCTGGGAGCTCGACCCCGCGCGCGGCGCGCTGCGCTGGTCGCCGCAGCTGCGCAGCATCTTCGAACTCTCGGCAGACGCCCCGGCCACCCTGGCGGCCATGCTCGACCTGTGCCGCGGCGGCGGCCGGCGCCGGCTTCAGGCGGCGCTGGACGAGGCCTCGCGCGGCATGCCCTTCGAGATCGAGATCGACATGGCGGCGGCCGGTGGACGTCCGATGCGCGTGCGCACCGTGGGCCACACCGAGCTGCTCAATGGCGGCGTCAGCCGTGTCATCGGCGTGTTCCAGGACATCACGGCGCAGACCGAAGCGCGTCGGCGCATCGACGAGCTCACCGAACGGCTGACGCTGGCCGTCGAGGCCGGCGGCGTCGGCACCTGGCATTGGACGGCCGGCAACGACGAGTTCGCCGTCGATGAGCGCCTGTCGCGCATGCTGGCGCTGCCGGGCGGTGCGCTGCCGGCCGGCGTGGCCGAGGCGGTGATGCCCGACGAGTGGCAGCGCCTGCGCGATGCACTGGCCAGTGCCCTGGACAGCGGTCAGGCGCTCGACCTGGACCTGACCCTGGCCGGCGACGGCGACCGGGTGCTGCACCTGACCGGTCGCCCGCTCGAGCCGGCAGACGGCCGCCTGCCGGGCCTGATGGGCTGCGCCCGCGACTGCACGGCCGAGCGCCAGGCGCTGCTGGCGCTGACCGCGCGCGAAGCGGCCGAGCGCGCCAGCCGATCCAAGAGCGCCTTCCTCGCACGCATGAGCCACGAGCTGCGCACGCCGCTGAACGCCATCCTCGGTCATTCGCAGCTCTTGCGCATGGATGCGGAGGACGGCAACCTGGCCGTCAAGCCGCAGCGCGCGGTGGCCATCGAAGCCGCAGCGCGCCAGTTGCTCGACCTCGTCAACGAGGTGCTGGACGTCTCGCAGATCGAGTCGGGCAGGGTGGCGGTGGCGCTGGCCGACTTCGACCTGCACGAGGTGGTGCGCGCGAGCGTCGCCCTGGTGAGTCCGGCGGCCCAGGCAACCGGCATCCGCGTGAGCGACGACTTGCCTGCCGACGGTCGCTTGGTGGTTCGCGGCGACCGGCTGCGGCTCGGGGAGGTCCTGGTCAACCTGCTGTCCAACGCCGTGAAGTTCAACCGGCCGCAGGGCGAGGTGGTGATCGCTGCGCACGAGGTCGGCAGGCGAATCGAACTGCACGTCACCGACAACGGTCCGGGCCTGAGCGACACGCAGCTTGCCGGCCTGTTCGAACCTTTCGACCGCGCAGGTGCCGAGCACAGCGGCATCGAAGGCTCGGGCATGGGCTTGTATCGCAGCCGGCGCCTGGCCGAACTGATGGACGCCACCTTGTCGGTGCAGGCCGACCTGGGACGCGGCTGCCGGTTCATCCTCAGCCTGCGCCGCGGCGCAGGCTGAGGGCGCTCCGGCGTTCCGGTCGCGCCGCCTCCTCCGGGCGCGGCGCAGCAGGGGTGGGTGCACCGGCCGAGGGGATCTGGCTATCATGATCCGTTTGCCCGCCCCCATCCGATGCCTGATCGTCCCCAAGACGCCACACCGCCCGACGCGCGCAGCGCGCCGGCCCGGGCCGGGCGCGCCGCCGAGTCCACCGCCATCCGTGTGCGCGGGGCGCGCACGCACAACCTGAAGAACGTCGACCTCGACATCCCCAAGCACGCACTGGTGGTCATCACCGGGCTGTCGGGGTCGGGCAAGTCCAGCCTGGCTTTCGACACGCTGTATGCCGAAGGCCAGCGCCGCTACGTCGAGAGCCTGTCGGCCTACGCGCGGCAGTTCCTGCAGCTGATGGACAAGCCCGACGTCGACGTCATCGAGGGCTTGTCGCCGGCCATCAGCATCGAGCAGAAGGCGACCTCGCACAACCCGCGCTCCACCGTCGGCACGGTGACCGAGATCCACGACTATCTGCGCCTGCTCTACGCCCGCGCCGGCACGCCCTTCTGCCCCGACCACGGCCTGCCGCTGCAGGCGCAGAGCGTCAGCCAGATGGTCGATGCCGTGCTGGGTCTGCCTGAAGAGACGCGCCTGATGGTGCTCGCGCCGGTGGTGCGTGACCGCAAGGGCGAGTTCGTCGAGCTGTTTCAGGACATGCAGGCGCGCGGCTACGTGCGCTTCCGTGTCGGCAGCAACGGCGCCTCCGGTGCCGTCATCGAAGCCGAGGCCCTGCCCAAGCTGAAGAAGACCGAGAAGCACGACATCGACGTCGTCATCGACCGCCTGCGCACCCGGGCCGACTTCAAGCAGCGCCTGGCCGAAAGCTTCGAGGCGGCGCTGCGCGTGGCCGACGGTCGCGCCATCGCACTGGAGGTCGACGGCGGCCGCGAGCACCTCTTCAGCAGCCGCTTCGGCTGCCCGGTGTGCAGCTACTCGCTGTCGGAACTGGAGCCGCGGCTGTTCTCCTTCAACTCGCCGGTGGGCGCCTGCCCCTCGTGCGACGGCCTGGGGCAGGTCACCGCCATCGACGCCGACCGCGTCGTGGCGTTTCCGTCGCTGAGCATGGCCTCGGGCGCGGTGAAGGGCTGGGATCGTCGCAACCCCTACACCTTCTCGCTGCTGGAGAGCGTGGCGCGGCACTACGGCTTCGACATCGACGCGTCCTTCGAGACCCTGCCCGAACAGGCCCGTCAGGTGCTGATGCACGGCTCCGGCGAAGAAGAGATCGAGTTCACCTACCAGGCCGAGTCGGCCGCATCGCCCGGTGCCAAGGGCAAGGCGCGGTCGCGCTCGGTGAAGAAGCGCCACCCCTTCGAAGGCATCCTGCCGAACCTGGAGCGCCGCTTCCGCGAAACCGATTCGGCGGCCGTGCGGGAGGAACTGGCGCGATACCAGGCTGCCAAGCCCTGCCCTGCCTGCCAGGGCACGCGACTGCGGCGCGAGGCGCGCCATGTCTTCCTGCAGCAGGCCGAAGCCGTCGCGGCAGCCGTGGATGGCGTCAAGAGCCAGGCCGACGTCGTCCTGGGCCGGCCGATCTTCGAGGTCGAGCACGCCACGCTGGCCGACTGCCTGGCCTACTTCGACGGTCTGCGCCTGGTGGGCGCCAAGGCCGAGATCGCCGACAAGATCGTGCGCGAGATCCGCTCGCGGCTGCGCTTCCTGAACGACGTGGGCCTGACCTACCGCGGCGCCGACACGCTGTCGGGCGGCGAGGCGCAGCGCATCCGCCTGGCCAGCCAGATCGGCAGCGGCCTGTCGGGCGTGATGTACGTGCTGGACGAGCCGAGCATCGGGCTGCACCAGCGCGACAACGAGCGCCTGATCGGCACGCTGCGCCACCTTCGCGACCTTGGCAACTCGGTGCTGGTGGTGGAGCACGACGAGGACATGATCCGCGCCGCCGACCATGTCGTCGACATGGGCCCGGGCGCCGGCGTGCACGGCGGCCGCGTCATCGCCCAGGGCACGCCCGAGGAGCTGCAGAAGAGCGAGGAGTCGCTCACCGGCCGCTACCTGGCCGACGTGCTGCGCATCGAGCTGCCCGCGAAGCGCCGCCGGCTGGAAGACCAGGCCGACCCGCGGGTGCTTCGCATCGTGGGGGCGCGCGGCAACAACCTGAAGGGCGCCGACGTCGAGATCCCGGTCGGCCTGCTGACCTGCGTCACCGGCGTCTCGGGCTCGGGCAAGAGCACGCTGGTCAACGACACGCTCTACACCGCGGTGGCGCGCAAGCTCTACCAGAGCCATGCCGAGCCGGCGCCGCACGACCGCATCGAGGGCCTGGAGGCCTTCGACAAGGTCATCAACGTCGACCAGAGTCCCATCGGCCGCACGCCGCGCAGCAACCCGGCCACCTACACGGGCCTGTTCACGCCGATGCGCGAGCTGTTCGCCGAGGTGCCGGCGGCGCGCGAGCGCGGCTACGGCGCCGGCCGCTTCAGCTTCAACGTGGCCGGCGGCCGCTGCGAGGCCTGCGAGGGCGACGGCGTCATCAAGGTCGAGATGCACTTCCTGCCCGACGTCTACGTGCCTTGCGACACCTGCCGCGGTGCGCGCTACAACCGCGAGACGCTGGAGATCTTCTACAAGGGCGGTGCTGCAGATGACGGTGGAGGAATCCTTCGCCTTCTTCTCGGCCGTGCCCACGCTGTCGCGCAAGCTGCAGACGCTGCTCGACGTCGGCCTGGGCTACATCCGTCTGGGGCAGAGCGCCACCACGCTGTCGGGCGGCGAGGCGCAGCGCGTCAAGCTGGCGCTCGAACTGAGCAAGCGCGACACCGGGCGCACGCTGTACATCCTGGACGAGCCCACCACCGGGCTGCACTTCCACGACATCCAGCTGCTGCTGAAGGTGCTGCACCAGCTGGCCGACGCCGGCAACACGATCGTCGTCATCGAGCACAACCTGGACGTCATCAAGACGGCCGACTGGCTCATCGACATGGGCCCCGAGGGTGGCGCCGGCGGCGGCCGCGTGCTGGTGGCCGGCACGCCGGCCGAGGTGGCGGCCTTCGCGGGCAGCCACACCGGGCGCTTCCTGCAGCCGCTGCTGCAACGACAAGGGCGCTGACCGGCGCAGGACCTCATGCACATCGACTACTACTTCACCCTGCAGTCTCCCTGGGCCTACCTGGGCCACGCGCGCTTCGTCGCCCTGGCCCGCCGCTTCGGCGCCACGGTGAAGCTGCTGCCCACCGACTACGGCCAGGTCTTCCCGGTCTCGGGCGGCCTGCCGCTGCCCAAGCGCGCGCCGCAGCGCCAGGCCTACCGGCTGGTGGAGCTGAAGCGCTTCTCCGACCACCTGGGGCTGCCCATGAACCTGCAGCCAACGTACTTCCCCGTTTCGGGCGACGCCGCGGCGCGTCTGGTGCTGGCCGTGGCGCAGAACGACGGCGTGGATGCCGCGCTCGACCTCGCCGGGCGCACGATGTCTGCGGTGTGGGCGCAGCAGCGCGACATCGCCGCCCCCGACACGCTGGCGGCGCTGCTCGGCGAAGCCGGTCTGCCCTCGGCCCGCCTGGGCGAGTCCGGCAGCGAGGCGGTCCAACAGGCCTACCAGCAGTGCACGCAGGCCGCCATCGACGCCGGCGTCTTCGGGGCGCCCACCTACGTCATCGACGGCGAGCTGTTCTGGGGCCAGGACCGGCTCGACTTCGTCGAACGGCGGCTGGCCGCAGCGTCGGCCTGACCCGCCGGCCACCCAGCCTGGGGGTGGGTCGAAGGCCTCCACCCCCTGAACAGGGGGCCGAGCGGTGGCGTTTTAACGGCGCGTTCTAACGATCGGCTAACGGTCGGATTCGAAGCTAGGGGTGTGTCGAACCTGCGGGCGTCTTGCCTGCAGGTGTCGACGGACAGACACCGCCACTCGAACCGCTTCCGGGAGCCCGACATGAACACCCAGCGCCACCGTGCACGCCCCTCACGCCGCCTGAACCGCCGGCCGTCCACGCTGCGCAGGCACCAGCTGGCGCTGGCCGCGGCCCTGTGCCTGCTGCCGCTGTCCGAGGCCCAGGCGGCGACCTGCACCTGGAACACCACCGCCGGCAACTGGAACGCGCTGGCCAACTGGCTGAACTGCGTCGCCGGTGCCGGCAACCCGGGCGGCGTGCCGGGCGGGACCGACACCGCGATCATCGGCGCCACCGGCACGGTGACGGTGAGCAACGCCCAGGCGATCACCACGCTGAACAACGCCGGCGTGGTGAGCGTCAACAACAGCACCAGCCTGAGCCTGGATGCCCGTACCAGCGCCGCCAGCGTCCTCGGCGGCGGGCAAATCGTGCTCGGGGGCGCGGGCTCCCGGCTGTACGTCGAGGGCCCGAACGGCGTCAGCGTCGCAGCCGGCAGCACGATCCGGGGTGCCGGCCTGATCGGCCAGGCCGTCGCGCTGTCTGGCGCCAGCCTCTTCAGCAATGCGGGCACGATCTCGGCCGACAGCAACGGCCTGTCGCTCGTGCTCGTCGACCCGGGCAATTTTGGGTCCTACGCCAACACCGGGGTGATGGAGGCGCGCAACGGCGGCACGCTCGACCTGCGCAGCATCGTCTCGCAGACCGGCGGCGGCCAGATCCGCGCCGAGAGCGGGAGCGTCGTGACGATCAATGGCGCGGCGATCACCGGCGGCGGCGTCGGCAGCACCGGCGCCGGACGCGTCCAGGCCACCAACAACTTCAGCAACGCGCTGTCGGGCGTCACGCTCGCCGGTGTCGTCGACATGGCGAGCAGCGCCGCTTCGCTGCGCATCCTCGACGGGCTGACGTTCAGCAACGGCGCCTTCGATGTCGGTGCCTCCTCGGTCCTGTACCTCGACAACCGGACCACGGCCACGCAGAGCCTGGGCGGCACTGGCAGCATCACCCTGGCCGGCGGCGCGCTGCGCATGGAAGGCACGGGCCAGACCACGACCGGCGCGAACGTCACGATCCGAGGCTCCGGCACCATCGGCCAGGCCACGTCGCTCTCGGGCCAGTACACCTGGATCCAGAACGGCCTCGTCTCTGCCGACGCCAACGGCCAGACGCTGAACCTGGTCAACCCGGCCAACGGCAGCCAGCCGATCCAGAACAACGGCATCCTGGAAGCCATCAACGGCGGGCGCCTGCTGCTGTCGGCCGACGTCGCTGGCGGCAGCGGCTCGCAGATCCGTGCCGGCACCGGGAGCGTCATCGAGATGAACGGCGTGCGTGTGACCGGGACCGTCAACACCACCGGCACCGGCAGCTTCCGCGCCAGCAACAACCCGACCAACGTGCTGTCCGGCGTCACGCTGAACGGCACCATGGACCTGGCCAGCCAGGGCTCGCAACTGCGCGTGACCGACGGCCTGGTGCTCAACGGCAACATGGACGTCGGCGCCTCCTCGGTCCTGTACCTCGACAACCGGAACACCGCCACGCAGAGCCTGAGCGGCACCGGCAGCATCAACCTGGCCGGCGGCGCGTTGCGCATGGAAGGCGCGGGCCAGACCACGACCGGCGCGAACCTCACGATCCGCGGCTCCGGCATCGTCGGCCAGGCGACGTTGCTGTCGGGCCCCTACACCTGGATCCAGAACGGCCTCGTGTCGGCCGACGTCAGCGGCCAGACGCTCAACCTCGCCAACCCGGCCAACGGCAGCCAGCCGATCCAGAACAACGGCATCCTGGAAGCCGTCAACGGCGGCCGGCTGCTGCTGTCTGCCGACGTCGTCGCGGCCACCGGCTCGCAGATGCGCGCCGGCGCGGGCAGCGTCATCGAGATGAACGGCGTGCGCGTGACCGGCACCGTCAACACCAGCGGCACCGGCAGCTTCCGCGCCAGCAACAACTTCAACAACGTGCTGTCGGGGGTGACGCTCAATGGCAGCATGGACATGGCCAGCCAGCCGACCTTGCTCAGGGTCAGCGAGGGCCTGGTGCTCAACGGCAGCATGGACGTCGGCGCCTCGTCGGTCCTCTACTTCGACAGCCGCACCACGCCCACACAGAGCGTTTCCGGCACCGGCAGCATCAACCTGGCCGGCGGCGCGCTGCGCGTCGAAGGCACGGGCCAGACCACGACCGGCGCGAACGTCGCCATCCGGGGCTTCGGCACCCTCGGCCAGGCCAGCGTGCAGAGTGGGCAGCACACGTGGGTCCACAACGGCCTGCTGTCGGCCAACGTCGCGGGCCAGACCCTCAACGTCGTGCCGATCGCCAACGGAAGCAACGCGATCCAGCACAACGGCACGATGCAGGCCACCGGCGGCGGTACGCTGCAGCTCGGCACCAGCGTGATCGGCGGCGCGGGCAGCCGCTACGACGTCGATGCGGCCAGCCGCATCGTGATGAACGGCGTCACGCTGTCGGGCGTCGTGAACCAGATCGGGAGCGGGGCCATCGACGTCTCGGGCTCCTTCTCCAACCTGCTCGACGCCAGCTCGCTGTCGGGCCGCGTCAACGTGGGCACGAGCGGTGGCTCGTCGCTGCGGCTGAGCAACGGCATGGCGATGAACGGCGGCGCGACGATCAACGTCGGCGGCGCCGGGGTGCTGTACTTCGACAACCGGGGCCCGGCCGCCGGCGCGCAGACCGTCTCCGGCAACGGCCAGATCGTCATGGCCGGCGGCACGCTGCGCTTCGAGGGCGGTACCAGCACCACCTGGGCCAGCGGCATCACCGTTCGCGGCAGCGGCAACATCGGCCCGGCCACCGTTCAGTCGGCGAACCAGACGCTGTTCAACAACGGCACGATCGTTGCCGACAGCGGCAACCTCAACATCGTGGCGATCGCCAACGGCGGCTCCTTGCAGGGCACCGGCGCGCTGCGCGTGGACGGCGGCAACCTGTCGCTGGGCACCGGGCTGACCACGAACCAAGGTTCGCTGGACATCCGTGGCAGCGGCTCGCTGGCCCTGGGCGCGCAGAACCTCGTGCTGTCGAGCGACTACACCAACACGCAGGCCGGCAGCGGCAATGCCTTCAACCGCCGCGCCGGCGTCACCGGCACCGGCCAGATCCACGCAGGCGGCGATGTGCAGCAGGCGATCAGCGGCGCGACCGTCAGCGGCGGCAACACCGCCAACGCCACACTGACCATCGGCAACGTGCGTGTCGGTGCCAACAACTTCAACTACACGATCGGCGCCGGCGGCACCACCGGTCCGACGCTGCGCGGCGCGGTGCAGACCAGTGTCAACGGCGCGAGCCTGACCGACGCGCGCCTCACCGGCAACGGCGTCGCCGCGAGCAACTACAACGCCGGTGCACCCGGCGGCGGTGGCGAGGCGCGCACGGTCACCTTCACCGTCGGCAGCGCCGGTGCGCTGGCGCCGCTGAGCGGCCAGGCCATCAACCTGCGCAGCAACTTCGAGAACATCGCCGACCAGAAGCTGAACATCGTGCTCGGCAGTGGCGCGGCGGCCTACAACGCGGCCACGGGCAGCGCCGGCACGCCGGTGCAGGTGGCCCACCAGCGCATCGGCGGCAGCAACACCGCCGCCGTGCTCGTCAGCAACACCGCGGCGCCCAGCGCCTTCAGCGAAGACCTGAACGCCAGCGTGTCCGGCGTCACCGGCGCGGTCAGCGGGAGCGGCAGCGTGACGGGACGCCTGGCCGGCACCAGCAACACCGGCAGTGGCGCCATCAGCGTCGGCGTGAACACGGCCACGGCCGGCGCAAAGACCGGCACCGTCAACATCGGCTTCCAGACGGCAGGCGCCGTCAACGGCGTCAGCAACGGGCTGGGCACCGCCTCGGCGGGCAGCCAGGTCGTCACGGTGAACGGCAACGTCTACCAGGCGGCCAGCGGCCAGATCGTCACGTCGGCGCTGAACTTCGGCACGCTGCAGGTCGGCCAGCAGATCAGCCAGCCGCTGGTGGTGCGCAACACGGCCACCGGCCCGGCCGGCTTCGTCGAAGACCTGCACGCCAGCTTCGGCGCTTCGGGCAACGCGCAGATCAGTGGGGCGGGCGGCCTGAACGGCATCGGTGCGGGCAGCAACAGCAACGCCGGCAACGGCGCCATGACGGTCACCGTCACCGGCACCACCGCGGGCGCGCTGAGCAGCGGCATCGCCGTCAACTACACCACGGCCGGCGCCGTGGCGGGGGTCAGCAACGGCCTGGGCACGGCTTCGGTGGGCAGCGAGACCTACGGCGTCAACGGCACCATCACGGCGCTGGCCAACGTCGTCAACCAGGCCAGTCCGCTGGTCAACAACCCGTCGATCAACCTCGGTGCGGTGCGCGTGGGCGCCGCCTCGCCGACGGCACTGGTGAGCCTCACCAACCAGGCCACGGCGGCGCCCCAGGCCGCGCTGAGCGCCAGCATCGCCACGGCCGGTGCACCCGTCACCACCAACACCGGCACGGTGTCGCTGCTGCTGCCCGGGCAGACCAATGGCAGCAGCCTGCAGGTCGGCCTGGCCACTGGCACGGCGGGCAACTTCACCGGCGCCAATGCCGGCACGGCGGTGCTGACCCTGGTGTCCGACGCCAGCAACGTCGGCGGCTGTGCGCCCAACTGCCAGCTGGCGCTGGGCACGCAGAACGTGACGGTCAGCGGCAAGGTCTACACGCCGGCCGTCGGCGCGCTGGCCACCACCAGTGTCGACTTCGGCGTGGTGCGTGTGGGGGACACCGTCACGGCGCGCAACATCACCGTCAACAACACGGCCGCCGCCACGGCGCTGAACGACACGCTGCGCGCCACCCTGTCGGGCGTGAGCGGTCCCTTCACCGGGGGTGGTTCCGTCGCGGGGGTGGGCGCGCAGGGCAGCGGCGCCATCGCCGTGGGTCTGAACACCGTTGCAGCCGGGGTCTTCAACCAGGGCGGCAGCGTCGGCTTCCTGAGCCAGAACGGCGACATGGCCGACATTTCTGCCGGTGCTGCGGGCGGCGTGCAGGTGACGGCGCAGGTCAACAACCTGGCCCATGCCGACTTCGACTTCCTCGGTGGGCTGGGTCTGCTCACGCAGATCAACGCCACCGACTTCGTGCTCGACCTCGGCACCCTGCAGATCGGCAGCAACGCCAGCGCCACGCTGGGCCTGGACAACGATGTCGCCGGGCCGGCCGACGTGCTGGGCGGCGTCTTCGATCTGTCCTCGGTGAACGACTTCGCGCTCGACGCCGACTGGGGCCAGACCGTTGCCGGCCTGCAGGCCGGAGCCGGCGTCGGCAGCCTGGACATCGACTTCTTCGCCGGCAGCCTCGGGGCGGTGAGCGACACGGTGGTGTTCAACGGGCGGGGCACGAACGCGTCGGACCCGACGGGCCTGGCCCAGCTGCGCCGCCTGATCATCCGCGCCAACGTCGTCGACGGCACGGTCGGCACGGTGCCCGAGCCCGGTTCGCTGATGCTGGTGCTGGCCGCTGCAGCCGCCGCCCTGATCGCGCGCCGTCGCCGCGGCGCCGCCCACTGAACCCCATCGAACGACGCACCAAGTAGGAATCCGCATGACCAAGACGCAGCACCTGATCGTCACCACGCTGGCCGCGTTGTGCCTGCTGACGATGCTGTCCAACGTCGGCCTGGGCCTGGCCAACCGCAGTGCGCAGATCGACGTCGCCTCGCGCCAGCAGTACGTGCAGCAGTCGCTGCAGCTCGAAGGCCTGTACCGCGAAATCATCCGGGCGCTGGCCGAACTCGCAGCGCGCAACAACGACGCCGACGTGAAGGAGATGCTGCAACGCCACGGCATCACCTACAGCGTGGCCGCACCCGCACCCGCACCGGCCCCGGTGCGCAAGTGACCGCTCTCCAAGACACAAGGCACGCCATGAAGACCGTCTACAAGATGCCCCCGCCGACGCCTGCCGAGAGCGACTTCCCCAGCGCTTCCGCCACATCCGAAGCCAGTGAGGCGCTGGCGTCTGCGAGCCAGCGACCCTCCGTCGAGCGTGCCGCCACCACGACACGGCGCGCATGGCCCGAGCCGCGCGAGGCGCAGCGCTCGGCTTTCCTGCCGCTGCTGCTGTGCGGCCTGTCCCTGCTGGGCTGGCTCGCCTTCCAGACGTCCCTGCTCTGGCGAGATCAACAGCTCCTGCAGGCCAGCCATGCCGGGCAGCAGCAGACGGTGGACAACGCCAGCAAGCTGCGCGGCTCGCTGGACACCCTGGCGGCCGACACGCAGCGCATGGCCGAGGCGGGCAACGCCAACGCGCGCCTGCTGGTGGAGGAATTGCGCAAGCGCGGTGTCACCATCAGCGCGCCCGCTGCGGCGGCTGCCGTCCCACCCAAGTGAGTGGTCCGGACCGGGCCGGAGGAGGCCAGCGCGTGCGATGACGGGCTGGCGCCGCTATGCTGGACTCAGCATGGCCGCAATGTCTTCCCCCGGTGCCGCCGATGCCGACGGCTTGCCGCCTTCGGCAGCGCGGCCGACCGCCGCCGTGCCTTCAGCGCGCGTCGGCTGGCAGGTGCGGCTGTTCGGCGCGGTGGAAGCCGCCGGTCCGTCCAGCGTGCTGCAGCGCTGGCCCTCGCGCGCCGTGGCGGCCTTGCTGGCCCGCTTGGCATTGCAGCCGGGCGTGGCCCACCCGCGCGAGGAGCTGGTCGAACTGCTGTGGCCCGGCGTGGCGCTGGACGTCGGGCGCAACCGGCTGCGCCAGGCCTTGTCGACGCTGAAGACCCTGCTGGAGTCGCCCGAGGCCGGCGTCGGACCGGTGCTGCTGGCCGACCGCCAGACCGTCCGCGTGGTGCCCCGGGCGCTGGACAGCGATGCCCACTGCTTTCAACGCCTGCTGCGTGACGGCGACGCCGCACAGGCGCTGGCGCTCTACCGTGGCGAGTTCATGCCGGGCTTCTACGAGGAGTGGGCGCTCGATGAACGGCGACGCCTGTCGATGCTGCGCGACCGGGCGGTCGACGCGGCGGACGCCGTCGTGCCACCCGCACCGGCGCCGGCTGCCGAAGCTGCGCCCGCCGCGAAGGACGCCCACGACCTCTCCGCCGCCCAGCTGCCCAGCGGCCTGCCTCACTACTGGACGCGCCCCTTCGGCGTCGAGCTGACCGCATCGCGCCTGCGCGCCCTGGCGTGCGCCCATCGCCTGGTCACCGTCGTCGGACCCGGCGGCAGCGGCAAGACGCGGCTGGCGGTCGAGGTCGGACAGTCGCTGCAGCAGGCGCCGGAGTGGTCGCCCGACGGCCGCGAGGCCGTGCACTTCGAGCGCATCGCGTTCGTGCCGCTGGTGGCCTGCCACGACGCCCCGCAGGCCATGGATGCGCTGTGCTCGGCCCTGCGCGTCGACAGTGGCGACCGGGACCCGCACCAGCGTCTGGTCGCGGCCCTGTCGGGGCAGCGCACGCTGCTGCTGCTGGACAACGTCGAGCAGGTCGTCGACGACTTCGCCGGCAGCGTCGGGCGGCTGCTCGCAGCGCTGCCGGGGCTGCACCTGCTGGTGACCTCGCGGCGCCTGCTGGAACTGGACGGCGAGACGGCCTTCGAGCTCGACGGCCTGGCCGTGCCGGCCCCCGAACTGCCCCTGGCCGACACGGCGTCGAGCCCGGCGGTGGCGCTGTTCGTCGACCGGGCGCGTGCGGCGCGCGCTGACTTCCGGCTCGGGCCGCGCAATGCCGAGGCGGTGACCGGCCTGGTGCGCCTGCTGGCCGGTATGCCGCTGGCCATCGAGCTGGCGGCCTCGCGCGTGCGCACGCTGTCGCCGCAGGACCTGCTGGTCCGCCTGCAGGCCGGCGCCGGCACGCCCATGCTCGACCTGCTGGCCCGCGGGGCGCAGCGGCCGTCGGCCGACACGCGACACGCTTCCATGCGCCACGTCGTGGAGTGGAGCTGGCGCCAGCTCACCGGCCCGCAGGTCGCTGTGGCGCAGGCCTTGTCGGTGTTCGGCGCACCGGCCCGCCTGGAAGCGGTGGCGGCGGCCCTGGGCATCGACGCGGAGTCCGCCGAGGCGGCGCTGGGTGCCCTGCACGACGTGTCGCTGGTCCGGCGTCAGCCGGATCCGCAGGACGACGGCGGACCGCAGCGCTGGATGCTGCTGGAGCCGGTGCGCGAGTTCGCCGCGGAACGCTGCGACCCGGCACGGTCCCGCCAGTCGAGGCAGCGCTTGCGCCAGTGGCTGATCGGCTTCGCCCGGGCGGCCGCGCGGCAGGGGCCGGCGGCGGTGGCGCCCGAGCTGTCGCTCGTGCAGTCCGCCATCGTCTCTGCGCCCGCCGACGGCGCTTCGCAGACGGCCGTGGTGCTGGCCGTGGCCCTGCGTGACTACTGGGAAGCGGACTGCCCGCCGCTGACCGTGCTGCTGGCGCTGGAGCAGGCCATCGGCGACGTCGACCACCCGCCGCTGCGGGCCGACGCGCTGGAACTGCTGGCTTATGCGCGCGGGTCCGCAGGCTTCGTCAACGAGGCCCTGGCCCATGCCGAAGCGGCTGTCGAAGCCGCCACCGACGACCGGCAGCGTGCGTTGGCGATGGCGCGGCGGGTCTGGTGCCTCTACCTCGCCGGCCGAATGCAGAGCGACTTCGACACGCCGCTGGGCGAGGCCCTTCGCCTGGCGGAGCGCTGCGGCGATCGAATGGCCCAGGCCACGGTGCTGCGGCTGCAGGGGGTCATCCTGTCCAACCTGCGTCTGGACTACGCCGGTGCCGAGACCCTGATGGCGCGTGTGCAGCGCCTCTGGGAAGAGGTGGGCAACCGGCAGGCGGCGTCCTGGGCGCTCCTCAACCGCGCGGCCATGTGGGTCTGGATGGGCCGTGTCGAAGAAGGGCTGGCCGCGCACGAGGCCTGCGAGCGCATGGCACTGGCCGATGGCAACTGGGTCGGCGTGATGACCGCGGGGCGCCAGATCGGCCGCATCCACATCCGTCAGCGCAGCGGGCCCGAGGCGGCCGCGGCCCTGCGGCGAAGCCTGCGCGTGGCCTGGGCGAGGCACCATGTGCAGCTCGCCTTGCACGGGCTGCTGCACCTCTCGCATGCGCTGGCGCTGGGAGACGAGCTGGAGACGGCGGCCCGCCTGCACGGCTTCGCCACCGCCCAATGGGCCAGCGTGTACGGCACCCTGAATCCCATCGAGGCGCGCGAGATGCGGCAGGCGCGGCGCCTCATTCGCCTGCGCCTGGGCCCGGGCCGCACCGAGTCGCTCATCGTCGGGTCGGTCGGCATGACGCTGGCAGAGGCCATGGCGCTGGGGCTCGGCCAGGCGCCAGGCGGCGCCTGAAGCCGGCGGAGATCGCAGGCAGCAATCGCTTGCGGTGGACGTCGCCGGATCCCGCCCGGTCCTGTCGAGCATCCTCCCCCATTCGTGGTGTTGCCGACGATCACATCTTGTAGAAAAACCGGCCTCCCAACGAAGGAATGAGGGGGGGTCGGCATGCCGCTGGTGTTCTTGCGCGCTGGGAGGCGCCTGCTGGCGGCCGCGATGCTGGCCGGGGGTGGGTCATGGGCGGGGGCGGCGTGGGCCGCGCCCGCCCCTGCACTCAGCGGTGCCGACACCGCCTGGATGCTGATCTGCACCGTGCTCGTGCTGCTGATGACCATGCCCGGCATCATCCTGTTCTACGGCGGCATGCTGCGCACGAAGAACTCCTTGTCCATCGTCGCGCACACCGTGGCGGCCTCGGCGGTCATCACGCTCACCTGGTCGATGATCGGCTACTCGATCGCCTTCACGCCGGGCAACGGCTTCTTCGGCGGTCTGAGCCGGCTGTTCGCCGAAGGCCTGATCGGCCCGGGCGCCGGCGCCCACCCCATCGCGCCGACGGTGCCCGAGGCGGCGTTCTTCATGTTCCAGCTGGCCTTCGCGGTCATCACCTTCGCCATCATCCTGGGCGCGACGGCCGAGCGCATGCGGCTGGGCGCGGCGGTGGTCTTCGCGGCCTTGTGGTCGGTGATCGTCTACGCGCCCGTGGCGAACTGGGTCTGGCACCCGACCGGCTGGCTGGCCGGCATGGGGCACATGGACTTCGCCGGCGGCACCGTGGTGCACATCGCATCGGGGGCCAGTGGACTGGCGGCGGCCTGGGTGCTGGGCCCACGCCACGGCTTCGGGCGCGAGCCCATGGTGCCCCACAACCTGATGATCACCGTGCTGGGCGCCGGTCTGCTGTGGGCCGGCTGGTTCGGCTTCAACGCCGGCTCCACCTTCGAGGCCAGCGGACGCGCGGCGGGTGCGTTGCTCACGACCCAGGTGGCGGCCTGCGCCGGGGCCATGCTGTGGGGCTTCTGCGAGTACGTGCACCGCGGACAGTGGAGCGTGCTGGGGTCGATGACCGGTGCCATCGCCGGCCTCGTCGCCGTGACGCCGGCGTCGGGCTACGTCAACATCTACGGCGCGCTGACCATCGGCGCCATTTCCGGCGTGGTGTGCTTCGTCTGCGTCGTGAACTTCAAGGCCCGCACCGGCATCGACGACGCGCTGGACGTCTTCGCGCTGCATGGCGTGGGCGGTCTGGTGGGGACGGTGCTGACGCCCGTCTTCGCCACCACCAAGATCGCGCCCGTCACGGCCTCCGTGTGGACCAACCTGGTCGGTGGGCTGGCGGTGATGGTCTACGCGGCCGTGGCCACGTGGATCATCCTGCGCCTGATGGCCCTGGTGGCGCGGCTGCGTGTGAACGTCGAGCAGGAGCGCATGGGCCTGGACATCGCGCAGCACGGCGAAATGCTGTCACCGAAGGCCTGATGGGGTCCTGGGCATGAGCGCGCCGGGCGACAGCCAGATCATGAACTACGTGGTGCGCATGGTCGTGCCCCTGCGGCGCGAGTTCGGGCGCCAGCTCGACGTCACGCAGTTCCTTCGCGACCGCCGCTACGCACGCGAGGTCCTCGACGAAGCCTTGGCCAGCCAGGATCCGCGCCTGCGCGCCTACGCCGAGTACGTGCAGGGCCGCATGCACGGGGCGCGTATCGCCACGCCCTCGCCGGCCGGCGGTGCGGTCCTGGCGGGCGCTGCAGCGGGCGGTGGCAGCGTCGTGCCCGAGGCGCAGCCTTCGCCCGTGGTGCCGTCGACCGAAGGCCTGAGCGAAGAAGAACTGCGCGCGCGCGTGATGAAGAAATACACGGGCGGCCTGCGCTGACCGGCAGGCCCCGGGCGGCCGTGCCATGAAGAAAGGGCCGGCAAGACCGGCCCTTCGTCATGATGGTGCCGCCCCGATTCGCTACTCGACGGCCTTGACCATGTCCTCCACGACCTTCTTCGCGTCGCCGAAGACCATCATGGTCTTGTCCATGTAGAACAGCTCGTTGTCCAGGCCGGCATAGCCGCTTGCCATCGAGCGCTTGTTCACGATCACCGTCTTGGCCTTGTAGGCCTCGAGGATGGGCATGCCGTAGATCGGGCTGCCCTTGACGTGTGCGGCCGGGTTCACCACGTCGTTGGCGCCCAGGATGATGGCCACGTCGGCCTGGCCGAACTCGCCGTTGATGTCTTCC
>LNFM01002856.1_pt1 | contig 35471 bp, 33 predicted proteins | sample 596031 | NCBI WGS metagenome assembly LNFM01 (sample SAMN04254537, study PRJNA301005) | activated carbon metagenome | isolation source: dual media filters at the Ann Arbor, Michigan drinking water treatment plant | place: USA: Ann Arbor
AGGGCAAGGCGAACAAGATCATCGCCTACGAGCTCAACATGTGCGAGAGCACGGTCAAGGTTCACGTGCGCAACATCATGAAGAAGCTCAACGCCAAGAACCGAACCGAAGTCGCTTACCTCGCCTCAGGACTACTTCAGGAGCATTGAGCGTCGGCCGCATTCACGCTTTCAGAGTGTGCGCGGGGGCCATTGCACGATCCTCTATAGCGGTAGCGCTGAATTCAGGCGCACTTCTGCTGAACTTGGCGTCAATCACTCGCTGGCCAGCGCGATGACGGGGTCGAGGCGTGCCGCGTGCCGCGCAGGCATGAAGCCGAACACCACGCCGAGCGTGAGCGCCAACAGGAATGCGAGCGCCGCCGATGTGACGGACAGGATCACGGTTGCGCCGAAGTAGGCCGCGCCGGCGCCAATGGCGATCCCGATCGCGAGACCCACAACGCCGCCCGTGCCCGAGATCACGACGGCTTCAATGAGAAACTGCCGGAGGATGTCGCCCGGCGTGGCGCCGGTAGCGGTCCGAATACCGATTTCGCGCGTACGTTCGCGCACGGCGGTCAGCATCATGTTCATGATGCCGATCCCACCTACGAGAAGCGAGATGCCGCCGATCGCGATCAGGCGGATGTTCATCGCCATGCGCTCGTCGGTGATGCTTCTGAAGGCCCCAGCAGTGTCGGCGATCGAGAAGTCTTGCCGGCCGTGCCTTTCGACCATGAGCGCGCGTACCGCATCGCGCGTTGTCGTCAGCATCTCCATGTCATCGATAGCTACGACGATGTACTGCAGCTCCCGTCGGCTACCAAGGCGATGCATCATGGCATTGAGCGGCACGACGAGCCGGCGGTCGAGATCCTCGCCGCTGAAGGAGAGGCCCTTCTCCTGTAGGACGCCAAGGACCGTGAAAGGCATCCGATCGATGAGCACCGTCGCGCCCGTGGGATCCGGCGTATCCGGAAACAGCCTCTCGGCTATGGTCTTGCCGATGACGGTGACAGCGCTTCCGCGTCTGTCGTCCTCCTCGGAGAAGTAGGAGCCGACCCGCGTCTCCCAGCGATAGACGGTGCGGTAGTCGCGGGTCGCGCCGACGATCTCGGTTACGGTCTCGCGATGACCATGGGAGATGACACCGTACTTCTCATCGACGGGCAGGGTCGCGATGACATTGGGTAGCTCGGCAATGGCTGCCGCATCCGGTGGCGTCAGCGGTGTGTAGGATGTTCCGGGCTCTCTTCTGTCAGTGACCATGATCGTGTTCGACACCAGGGCGGACGTTCGATCGATCATTTCGGCTTCGGCCCCCCGCCCAATAGCGGCCAGCGCCACGACCGAGGCGACGCCGATGACCACGCCGAGCAGCGTCAGGCCGGTGCGTATCGGATTGGATCGTATGGAGGCGAATGCCGATCGACCCGCTTCCGCGATAGGCGACCACCATGCACGCACTTGGGCGAAGTTCTGTGCGCCCGTTTGGCTGGCCGTCTTGCCAGAGGCAGGGCGCGAGACGCGGTCGCCGGCTACTGCCAACGGTGCTGCTGTCATCGGCGCGTTGGCGACCTTCGTCGCACGGTCGCTGACGATCCGCCCGTCCGCGATCTCGATCGTGCGGTCTGCCTGGGCAGCCACCTGAGCGTCATGCGTCACCAGGATGACCGTGCGGCCCGTCTCCGCGAGCTCGCGCACGATGGCGATGACTTCCGCGCTGTTCTTGCTGTCGAGCGCTCCGGTCGGCTCGTCGGCGAGGATGACCGATCCACCGTTGATCAGCGCCCGGGCGATGGCGACACGCTGCTGCTGGCCGCCCGACAACTGCCAAGGCCGCTTCCAACGATGATCATCTAGGCCGAGAAGGGCCATGAGGCGTTCGGCCCGCGTGCGTCGTACTTCCTTTGGTACCCCGCCATAAATCGCAGGCAGCTCGACATTGTCGATGGCCGTCATGCCATTGATGAGGTGATATCGCTGAAAAACGAAGCCGAAGGTCCGCTGCCTCAGATGCGCCAGCTCCGCAGTCCCGAGCCGTGTCGTGTCGACGCCGGCGATCCGGTAGGTACCCGATGAAGGGCGATCAAGGCAGCCGAGGACATTGAGGAGCGTAGACTTGCCTGAGCCCGAGGCGCCTTTGATGGCGACGAACTCACCTTCGTGAATGTCGAGGTCGATCCCGTCGAGCGCTGTCGTCTCGACGGCGCCGCCGCTCACGAAGGTGCGGTGGAGGCCGCGGATTTCGATGAGCGGGCGCGCTGGGGATGTCATCGTTCGATGCTGAAAGAGGGCCGCGGCGGGCGTCGCGCCTCGCCGATGATCACGCGCTCACCAACGGCAATGCCGCTCTTGGCCTCGATGAAGCGGGGGCCGCGGACGCCAGTCACGACATCTCGCAGGGAAACCGTCCCATCGGGGTTCAGAACGTGGACTTGGGCGCGCTGGCGCTCGGCCGGCCGTGCGATCGCGCTCGCACTTGTATTGCCGATCGCTTGAAAGGCAGCGGCCGGAATTGCGACTGTGTCCGGCGCGCGCGCATAGATGAATGAGACTTGGGCAGTCATCTCAGCACGCAGCGCGTTATCGCTGTTGGGGACGTCGAAGAGCGCCACATACGAGATGATGTTGCTCCTCACGTTCGAGCGGTCACCGCTCTCCGACCTTCGAGGCGGCCTTTGTGGGACAGGCAGAACCTCCCGCAGGCTCGTCGTCCAAACCCGATCGGCGTGACCGAAGGTCGTAAAGCTGACCGGCATCCCGACGGAGAGCCTGGTAACGTCCGACTCCGAGACATCCGTCCACACGGTCATGACCGCCAGATCCGCGATCCTGAGGATCTCGGGCGCCTCGTAGTTCGCGTTGAGAGTCTGGCCCTCCACAGCCTCGATGGAGACCACGGTGCCGGCGATGGGCGCGAGAATGCGCGTGTAGCCGAGGGCAACCTGCTCGGCGCGCAGGCTTGCCTCGGTCTGCCGGATCCGGGCAATGGTCGCATCCCGGCGCGCCTTGGCGACATTCATGTCCCGGCGCGCTTCATCCTCCTTGGCAACGGAGGCCGCATTCGTGCGCGATAGCTCGGTCTGGCGGCCATGCTGGCGCTCGGCGAAAGCGAGCGTCGCTTCCAGCTCCGCAAGCTCCGCCGTGAGGCGGGCACGCTCGGCACGGATGCCTTCGACCTTGGCCTCCTGGGCCTCCGCGTCGATCTCGGCGAGGAGCTCGCCCTCGCGCACGAGGCTGCCGATCCTGACGTGCAGTTTCCTCAGTTGCCCCGATACCCGAGCGCCGACATCGACGTGCGCGCGCGGACGAACGCGTCCTGCTGCGGCGACGGTCTCCTCGACGTCGTGACGGCCGATCAGGGAGGTTTGATAGAGCTGCTCGGGGTCGGTCGCGCGCGAACTTACGGCGATCAGGGCCACGAGCGCGGTCAGCATCAGCCCGCCGAGAATTGTCCCGCTTCGACGCCACCATCGCGCACGGGTGAGCTTGGCGGAGGAGCTGTCCTCCGTCTCACCCGGCAGGGACGGGCGTTCGGGCCAGTCGTGCGGCACAGCGGTTATCCCAACGAACTACGAGGCCGAACATGAGCGAAGTTAGTGGAAAAGACCCATAGGCAGCAAGGGGATAACGACGAGCGGACCGCGGCAGAGGGACTTTGAGCCACGATTTGATCGCTCCGCGGGGCTACCAAAACCGGTACGACCGCTCATATGCTTAGGAGCAAAAGTGCCGAGGCCAAGAGCAGCGGCCGTGTTAGCACTTCTGCCCGGGCAGCAATCGCCGCCAAGTGCTTAGCCGTTTGTCAAACGCGAGGGCCGGTTGTCGCCCGTATTCAGTTGATAAGCGAGGTTCCCATGGCACTAAGGATTAATGACGAGGCCCCCAACTTCACCGCCGATACCACGGCTGGCCCGATCAATTTCCATGACTGGGTCGGCGATGGCTGGGCTGTCCTCTTTTCTCACCCCAAGGACTTCACCCCTGTCTGCACGACCGAGCTCGGCTACATGGCCGGTCTTGCCGGTGAGTTCGCCAAGCGCAATACCCAGATCATCGGCATCTCGGTCGACCCCGTCGACAGCCATCAGCGCTGGAAGCAGGACATCAAGGACGTCACCGGCCATGCAGTGGAGTATCCGCTGATCGGCGATCCCGAGCTAAAGATCGCCAAGCTCTACGAGATGCTGCCGGCGAGCGCGGGCAGCACGTCGGAAGGCCGCACGCCCGCGGATAACGCGACGGTGCGTTCGGTCTTCGTCGTCGGGCCGGACAAGAAGATCAAGCTGTCGCTGACCTACCCGATGACGACGGGCCGGAACTTCGACGAGATCCTGCGCGTGATCGACAGCCTCCAGCTCACGGCCAAGCACAAGGTCGCAACGCCGGCGCAATGGAAGCCGGGCGACGACGTGATCATCACGCCGGCTGTTTCCGACGAAGAAGCACAGGCGAAGTTCGGCGGGTTCACTCGGCCGAAGCCTTACATCCGCGTGACGAAGCAGCCGCAAGGCTGAGCGAGACCCGACTATGAAAATACCGGCTGCCCCCGGCGGCCGGTACAACTGCGTCTATGGTAGATCGCGGTGCATGACCCACAGGCCCGGCACGCCGAGCATATGCTCGAGATCCACACTGCGGTGCTCGCGAGCAGCGAGAAAGCCTGAGCGTGCATAAGCGGCTGCAGCCGCATCATTCCCGATATAGGTCGAGATCTGCGCCTCGCAGCATCCACGGCGCGCGCCCTCGGCGAGGATCACATACGTGAGTTGCCCGCAAATGCCGTGGCGGCGGTAGGGTTCCGCCACGGCGACCCACTCGATGATCCAAGTGCCGGGCGCACCGCGCGGGAAGCAGCGTTCCAGGGCTTCAATACGCGCTGCAACGGTTGCCAGCTTCCGGCTGCTGTGCCCGAGAGCGCTGCAGGCATCGAGAAGGGCTGCTCCGAGCGGCGGCAGACCGTCCTCGCCCGGATCGAATGCTGCGAGAGCGCCGACCGGCGTGCCGGCGACCTCGGCGACCAGAAAGCGTGTGAAATGGCAGTTGCAGGCGAGGTCGCCGAGCGTCATGCGCTCGATGGCCGTCAGCAGCTCAGTGTCGGGGAGGTCGAGCGCGAAATCGAACGGCCCCCGCGGCAGATGGGAACGAGAAGCCGCGAGGATGGTACGTGCGAGGAATGGAGCGTGGGCGCGCGTTGCGTGGAGGATCGAAGTTTTCGTCGCGCCCAAGCCGCCGCTATTCCTTCACCGCGCCCGTGAGGGACGAGACGTAATAGTCGACGAAGAATGAATAGAAGATCGCGACCGGCAGCGAGCCGAGCAGCGATCCCGCCATCAGCGCTCCCCACTGGTAGACGTCGCCTGTCACCAGCTCCGTCAGGATGGCGACCGGCACGGTCTTGTTCTCGCTGCTCTGGATGAAGGCGAGAGCGTAGATGAACTCGTTCCAGGAGAGCGTGAAGGAGAAGATGCCGGCCGAGATCAGGCCCGGAACCGCCAGCGGCAGCGTGATCCGGCGCAGGATCTGCAGGCGCGTCGCACCATCGATCAAGGCGCATTCCTCAAGCTCATAAGGGATCGACTTGAAGTAGCCGATCAGCAGCCACGTGCAGAATGGCACGAGGAAGGTCGGGTAGACCAGGATCAGCGCCAGCGGGCTGTCGAACAGGCCGAGCTGTACGACCATCGTCGCCAGCGGGATGAACAGGATCGACGGCGGTACGAGGTAGGCGAGGTAGATCGCGAGGCCGACGTACTGGCTGCCAGTGAAGCGCAGCCGCTGAATCGCATAGGCGGCAAGCGTGCTCGCGAAGAGCGACAGGAAGGTCGCGCCGATCGCGACCATCATCGTGGTCTTCAGCCACTTCGGGTACGAAGTCTTGAACAGTAGCAGATAGACGTGGTCCAGCGTCGGCGAGCTGATCCAGAGCGGGTTGTGCTCGGCGAAATTATAGAGCTCGGCATCCGGTTTGAATGCCGTGATGGTCATCCAATAGAACGGAAATAGGAGGATGATGAGGAAGCAGGCGAGCGGCAGCCACAGCACGACCATGCGTCGGGCCCGGCTATCCCAGGCCATCGTCTCCGGCGGAGCCGTTGCCGAAGTCGGAGTCTCTACTGGAGGAGCCGCGGCGTCAGTCATTGGTCTCTCCCTGCTGCCACTTGCGCCGTGCGAGGGCGAAGTAGCTGAACAGCGTCGCGAAGATGAGGAACGGGATCATTGAGACGGCGATTGCCGCGCCCTCGCCGAGCTGACCGCCCGGAATGCCGCGCTGGAAAGCGAGCGTCGCGAGCAGATGCGTCGAATTCACCGGTCCGCCTCGCGTGATGGCGTAGACGAGCTGGAAGTCGGTGAAGGTGAAGATGATGCTGAAAGTCATGACGATCGCGAGGATCGGCAGCAGCATCGGGAATGTGATGAAGCGGAAACGCTGCCACGGCGTCGCGCCGTCCAGCATCGCGGCCTCGTAGAGCGAGGGCGAAATGGTCTGCAGGCCGGCGAGCAGCGAGATCGCGACGAAGGGAATGCCGCGCCAGATGTTGGCGGCGATCAGCGACCAGCGCGCGGGCCAAGCGGTATTGATGAAGTCGACGTTGGTCTCGCGCAGGCCCGTCTTGATGAGCATATGCGAAATGATCGAGAACTGCGGATCGTAGATCCACCAGAAGGCGATGGCCGAGAGGACGGTCGGCACGATCCACGGCAGCAGGATGATCGCGCGCAGCATGCTCTTGAACGGAAGATGGTTGTTGAGCAGGAGAGCCAGCCAAAGGCCTAGGCCGAACTTTCCGATCGTCGCGATCGACGTGTAGAAGACGCTGAAGAAGACGGCGTTCCAGAAGATTGGATCGCTGAACAGATATTGGAAATTCTCGATACCGACCCAGACGCCGCGGCGGCCGATCGTTGTGTCGGTGAACGCGAGAAAGATGCCGAGACCGAGCGGATAGGTCAGGAAGGTCATCAACAGGCCGACGGCCGGCAGCAGGCAGATGATGACCAGGAAGGGCTTCCAGTCGAAGAGGCGCACCAGCCACGAGGGGTCGGCGCGGCGATGTACCCAATTGGTCGTGGAGATCGAGGCGTCGGTCATGTGGCGGGCAATCCTGCGGGTGGCGGCAGCGCCCGGAAAGGGCGCTGCCGGTTCCGTTCAGCTCAGCGGAAGAAGCGCTTCGCGCGGCGCTCTGCTTCGGCGGCTGCAGCCTGGGGCGTCGACTGGCCAGAGGCTGCTGAGGCGCACATCTGCACCATGATGTAGTCGGCGTTGGCAGCGGCGGAGGCCTGGCTGATCGGACCCTTGTAGCCGATCCAGAAGTTGCTCCGCATGGTGTCCTTGAAGAGCGCCACCTTCGGGTCGCTCTCCCACACCGCGCTCGTCGAATAGTTCTCGAGCGGCTGCGCCCAATAGCCGAGGTTCGCCTGCAGCCACGGATCGTACTGCTCCTTCTCGAGCAGGAAGCTGAGCAGCGCCTTCGACGCATTCGGGAACTTGCTGTGCTTGAACACCATGGCGTTGAGCGTGAGGCCGGCCATGGGCGACACGTCCAGTTTGCCCTTTGGGAGCAGGCTGTGCTGGGTGTCCTCGGCGATCTCGGCGAGCTTCGGATCCCGCTTCAATGCGAAGTACATCGACACGCCATTCGCCGTCAGCCAGCACTCGCTCGCGGCGTAGGCGCGGTTGTTGCTGATGTCGCCCCAGGCGATCGTGCCGGGCACGAACGTCTTGTAGAGTTCCTGCAGGTACGTCAGGGCCGCGATGGTTTCCTTGCTGTTGATGGCGACCTTGTTGTCCGGGTCGACGAGGTAGCCACCGTGTGACCAGACCAGCCAGTTGGCGAAACCGTTGCCGTCACCGACAGCGTTGCCGAGCGCGAAACCCGCTGGCTTGCCAGCAGCGTGGAGCTTCCGGCAGAGGTCGAGATACTTGTCGAGGTCATCCGGCGGCGCGTCGTAGCCGGCCGCATTCACCGCCGACTTGCGCCACACCAGCGGACCGCCCGATGCGCCGAAGGGCAGGCCGATCCAATTGTTGGTGCCATGCTTCTTGCCGTACTTCTGGGCGAGCGGCAGCCAGCCGCCATACTTCTTGCCGATGTACTCGGCCACGTCCGAGAGCTCGACGAGCTTGTCGGTGTAGATGTGTGGGGCCTCGTTGAAGCCCATGATGAGGTCGGGGCCGGCGCCGGTATTCGCGGTGACGGCGGTCTGCTGGGTGATGTCCTCCCAGCCGACGAAGTCGACTTTGACCTCGACGCCCGTCTCCTTGGTGAACTTGGCGCAGTTGGCGCGGAAGACGTCCTCGTCCGGCTGCACGAACCGGACTGGGCGGAGCATACGCAGCGAAGCGCCCTTCTCGATGTCGAGTTTCGGCGGTGAAGCGTCGGCGGTCTTGATGTTCGACTGCGCATAAGCGAAGCGGCTGGCGGCGCCGAGCGCGACCGCGCTCGCACCGAGCTGCAATGCTGTGCGTCGGGTAATGAGAGCCATAGTCGTTCCTTCCCTAGGGGTTGATGAGTAGATTATTGTTTTTCTTGATGTTTAGCTTGCGAGGCGCTGGCCCGATCCCTTCTCGAAAAGGTGCACCAGGCCGAGGTCTGGCATCACGCGGATCGTCTCGCCCGGCTTCTGGGTGATGCGCTCGCGGAAGGCACAGGTGAGCGGCGTGTCGGCGATGCGGATCGTGACCTGCGTCTCTGATCCCGTGGGCTCGATGAGCTGAACGGTAGCGGGTATGCCGCCCTCATTCACGATACGCATGTGCTCGGGTCGGATGCCGTAGTAGCCGGCGCCATTGCGCGTAGTGGCGGGCATCGGCAGCACGGCGCCGCCTTCGGCGACGAAGCCGCCCTCGCCGGTGGCGCCGGGCAGGATGTTCATCGCGGGCGAACCGATAAAGCCCGCTACGAACAGGTTGGCCGGGCGATCGTACAACTCGAGCGGTGCGCCAGTCTGCTCGATGTTGCCGCTGTTCATGACGACGATCTTGTCAGCCATCGTCATGGCCTCGATCTGGTCGTGCGTGACGTAGACGGTGGTGACCTTCAGCCGCTGGTGCAGCTCCTTGATTTCGGAGCGCATCTGTACGCGCAGCTTAGCGTCGAGGTTGGAGAGCGGCTCGTCGAACAGGAACACCTGCGGATTGCGCACGATGGCGCGGCCCATGGCCACGCGTTGGCGCTGACCGCCCGAGAGCTGACGCGGGTAGCGGTGCAGGAGCTGCTCGAGGCCGAGGATCTTTGCGGCCTTCTGCACCTCGCGCTCCATGACCTCGCGCGGCGCCTTGGCGAGCATCATGGAGAACGCCATGTTGTCGAACACGGTCATGTGCGGATAAAGCGCGTAGTTCTGGAACACCATCGCGATGTCCCGATCCTTCGGCGGGACGGTGTTCACCACCTTGCCGCTGATCGCGATCTCGCCGCCGGTGATGTTTTCGAGGCCTGCGAGCATCCGCAGCAGGGTGGACTTGCCGCAGCCCGATGGGCCGACCAGCACCACAAACTCGCCATCGGAAATGTCGACGCTGACCCCGTGCAATACGTTGACCGAGCCGAACGCCTTCCGGACTTTGCGGATATCAACCGTCGCCATATTTCCTCCACGGGCGGAGCCGCTTTGCAGCCCATTTTATTATTTGAAACTGGTCGCGAGTGGAGCGATCAGACGCTTGGAGCCCGCGGTGGCAGTGGGTCCCATTAACAGGGTTCTTGGACTGATGGCAAGTATCGCCGGCGCAGAGCCATCTGCGCACGGCGAATGCCAAACTTTCTCGCATGTCAACAAGATGCCGGATCGATGCGAAGCCGCTTTGTCAGGCTATTTGGCTGCACTCGGTCGCCCGTTTGGACTGCCCTCGTGTCAATGAAATACGCGACCCGAGTCGATGACGATCGTCTGGCCCGTCATGGTCTCCGTGCGGCACATGGTGACGACCATGTCGGCGCAGTCGTCCTTGTCGGCAGGCTTCTTCAGAAGAGAGCTGGAAGCAGAGCGCTCGACCTGCTCGGCACGAAGATTGGCAGTGGCGCGCGTGCCTTCGAGTAGTCCGGGCGCGACGCAGTTGACGAGCGTCTCCGGCGCCATGGCGACGGCCATGCAGCGCGTCAGGTGAATGAGGCCCGCCTTCGAAACCGCATAGGCGATCGAAGAGCCGCTCGGACCGAGCCCGGCAACAGACGAGATGTTGACGATGCGCCCGCGTCCCTGGGATTTCATGACGGGTGCCACGGCCTTCATGAGGCGCATGGGGCCGGTGAGGTTCACCGCCATGATCTTGTCCCACACCTCCTGCGTGAGGCTGTCGAGATCCGGAAATGGGATTGAGATGTTGTAGGCTGCATCATTGACGAGGATGTCGAGGCGGCCAAAGCGTGCCTTCACCTCACCGACAAGGCGTTCGACAGAGGCGTTGTCGGTGATGTCGCAGCCGAAGGCCACGGCATTGATCTGATGGCTCGAAGCGAGCTCGCGCGCGACGCCTTCAGCCTGGTCGCGGCTCTGCGCGTACATGACGGCAATATTCACCCCTTCACGCGCCAGCGCATGGCAGATGCGCTGACCGAGGCCGCCGTTGCCGCCGGTCACGAGCGCTACCGAACCCTTGAGATCCATCGTCGTTCCTCCCGTTTGGGGCGGTCGCTGGCTTTTTGCCGTGCCGCCTTCCGGCGCCAAATGTGCGGCTTGACCACGACTGAGCGCAAGGCCAGTTGATGATGACACTGGATTGCTCAGGAGGATGGACCAGATGACTGCTACCGCGAAGGACCTGTTGGGGACGTGGCGCCTCGAGAGCTGGTCGCTCGTCTATGATGACGGTCGCCCGCCGGAGTTTCCGCTCGGCCATGATGCGCAGGGCCTCATCATGTACACTGCGGACGGTTACATGGCGGCGACCCTTATGAAGGCAGGTAGACAGAGCACAGCTCCTACTTCGGAGGCCGATAAGGCGATGGCTTACGCGCAGTCATTTGCCTATTCCGGTCGCTACGATGTCAGCAATGGGACGGTGTTTCATTCGATCGAGATCGCGACGAACCCCGCGCTGGTCGGCTTCAGGAGCACGCGGCACATCCAGCTTGAAGGTGATACGTTGACGCTCACCGGGCCCGACTTCTCGGCCGGCACATCACGCACGCAGCGTATTGTCTGGCGGCGTGCTCAATCTCGGTAGCTCGGATCCTTCCGATCGAGGAGCCGCAGCAGCGCCGGCCATTCGAGCAGGCCGTACGGGCGCACCGCACCCGGTGCGTACATGGCCGTCGATTTCTCCACGACGGCGGGCGAGAGCACGTTTAGCTCGGTGTTGCAAGCGAGCGCGGTGAGCTGTGCCTGGCACGCGCGCTCGAGGCCGTACATCCTATTGAAGGTCTCGGGAATGCTCGCACCGATGGTCAGCAGGCCATGATTGCGCAGGATCATGACGTCGTTCTTGCCGAGGTGGACTGCGAGCTTCTCGCGCTCGGACGGGTCGCGCTCTGGTCCGTTGAAGTCATGATAGGCGATGCGCGGGTAGAAGCGGTGCGAGGTCTGTGTCAGAGGCAGGAGCCCGCACTTGAGCGAGGACACCGCCATGCCCGCGATCGAGTGCGTGTGCATGACCGCCATCACGTCAGGGCGTGCGCGATAGATGGCGCTATGGATCACGAAGGCGGCCATGTGCAGGCCATAGCCGTGATCGACCTCCGGCTTGACGAGGATGTTACCGTTGAGATCGACGCGCATGAAGGAGGAGGCGGTCATCTCTTCGAAGAGCAGGCCGTGCAGATTGAGCAGGAAGTGGCTCGGGTTGTCCGGCGCGCGGGCGGTAATGTGGGTGTAGATCATGTCCGACATGCCGTAGTGATCGGCAAGGCGGAAGCAGGCGGCGAGGTTCACGCGCGCCTCCCACTCGGCGTCCGACACAGATGAGCGAACGGACGTGAATTTCAGGCCCTGCGGACCGACCATGGCGCACCTCCCGATTTTGCGCCGCGTTGAGCGCGGCTTTGGGGACGATGATAGTGCGCCGCAGGCCGCGAGGCCAGGGCAGGCCCCAGCCGACGGTCCGAGATCAGTCGCTCCGCTGGTGCATGGCGCGGAGAGCCACTGCGACGAAAATCAGAAATGAGGTGGCATAGCCGAGCGATGAGATCGCGGCGACCGGCTCATACTGAGTCTGGCCGGAGTAGAGGAGATAGAGGCCGACCACGAGCGCTGCGAGTGAGATCTGCGCTAGCCAGAAATGCGCGGCAGCGAGCAGCCGCGGCACCGCATGTCCATGAGCCGAGTAGAAGAGACCGAAGACGGCAAAGCTCAGCCATCCAATGACGAGGACGTGGGCGTGCGTCGGCATCTGCCCGTGGTTCTTGCTCATGGCCATGTGGAGGCCGAGCAGGATGCCAATCACGCCATAGACGAGCGCCGACACGAAGAATGCTTTTCCTATGCCTTGCATGATAATCCCCCGGTGAACGGCGCTCAGCGCCCAGCATCGGCGGCCTACAAGCGATTGCGCGACGTGTCCAGGCCCCACTTCCAGGGCGTTCCGGCTTGGGTGCATTGCGGCGGCTGCTGGGCGCGCGAATTACTGGCGTTTTTCTTAATGCTCATGGGTCATATTCCGGAGCGGGCATATTGATTGACGACGTTGCCTAGCATCTTACATGTTCGACCCTGACCCGACATACCCAGTGCATCCAGATGTTCATCGGAATACCTGACGCGTTCCGTCTACCGCTATCGGTTAGCCGTTCAGCTTGGTGGATGTGGGCCGCTTCCGTCCTGCTCGTCGTTGCGGGGCTGCTGTATTCCCTGAGCACACCACCGCGATCCGCACCAGGCAGCATTCGCGCTGGCGAGATATTCTCCGACTGCGAGAATTGCCCTGAGATGGTGCCTATCGAGGGGGGCACTTTTTATATGGGCCGCCAGCTCAGGCGTCGGGAGGTGCTTCTCAGCCGTCTCGGCATTGCATCAGTGCCCGAGCTGCGTACGGTCGACGTAGGTGCATTCTCGATCGGCCGGACAGAAGTTACTTTTGACCAATGGGATGCCTGTGTCGCTGACGGTGGCTGCCGCGGCTATCGCCCGCCTGATCAGGGCTGGGGGCGCGGCGCGCGTCCGGCGATCCATGTCTCCTGGTACGACGCGCAGGACTACGTGAATTGGCTTTCGCAGAAAACCGGGCAGACTTACCGATTGCCGTCGGAAGCGGAGTGGGAATTTGCCGCGCGCGCCGGCACGACCACGCCCTTCTTCTGGGGACGGCTGCCGGATAGGAACTTTGCTAACTTCGGAAAGGATGCATGCCCGCCGTGCTCTGGCGAAGTCGGAGGCCGCGACCGTTGGGAGCATACGGCGCCCGTAGCGCAATTTCCGCCGAACGCCTTTGGCCTGCACGACATGCACGGCAATGTCTACGAGTGGACACAGGACTGCTTCGCTCACCTGCCATCGGGGCGCGTGACTTCCGCGCCCGTCATTTCGGAGCAGTGTGTAGAGCGCTCCGTGCGCGGCGGCGGCTGGCACAATGATACGCGGCGCGTTCAATCCGACTATCGCGCCCACAATCCGCCAAGTGACAGGGACGACAATCTGGGATTTCGCGTCGCGCGCTCGCTCTGAGCGGCGTCTCCAATTAATGGTTAAAGCTGGCGAGAGCAGCTTTCACGTGGACGGGCTGTTGTCTCGCGGGCACGCGCCGTGAAAGCGCTGAGCCCTCTGTTATGCGCTTTCACTGCGGGCGTTGCTTCCCAGAAATCAGGGATTCCAAGGATGGCGACTGTCGGTGCAATCTCGGAGGATGCTTCCGAGGGATTGCGTTAGAGTGATCGACTGCCGGGTCAAGCGCATCCCATGAACAAAATGGGAGCGCAACGTGCGTGCATTCATTTGTGTTGCGGCATTGGCAATATCTGCCACAGCCGTCGAAGCCCAATCTACTACCCAGCAAGCCGCGAAGCGCACATCGAGTGAGGCCGCCCTGCTCGACGAGAAGGCGCGCGTTAGGGAATGCATGAAGCAGTGGGATCGCTCGACTCATATGACCAAGCGGGAGTGGGAAAACACATGCCGCCGTGTCGCGGCAGAGCGCATAAAGTATCTGCGGGAGCAGGGTTACGGAACCGAGCGCAAGAAGCCCACGACACGCAGCAAATCCTCACAGATGTGAGCGCAGCTGTTTCAGTCGATGATGTGATATCCGCCATCGATGTAGAGCGTGTCGCCGGTTATGAGCTTCGCGGCATCCGTGGCGAGGAAGGCCACGGCAACTCCAACATCGTCGATGGAAACCAGGCTTCGCGTCGGCGCCTTGGACTCCGCCTTGCTCAGCAGCGACTCGAAGTCGGAGATGCCTGAAGCTGCGCGCGTCTTCAGTGGACCGGGCGAAATCGCGTGGACCCTGATCTTCTTAGGCCCGAGTTCCGCGGCCATGTAGCGCGTCGCTGATTCCAGCGCCGCCTTTACCGGTCCCATCATGTTGTAGTGCTCGACGACCATTTGCGATCCGTAATACGTCATCGTGAACGCGACGCCGCCGTTCTTCATGAGGGGCTCCGCCAGCTTCGTCATCCGGATGAACGACCAGCATGAGAGCTCCATCGCCATAAGGAAACCTGGCTTGGAGCAGTCGACAACCCGTCCTTGAAGATCTTCCTTCGGAGCAAAGGCGATCGAGTGCAGCAGGATATCCAGGCGGCCCCACTTCTTCTCGATATCGTCGAACACCGCTTCGAGCTGACCTTCCTTGGTCAAATCCAGTGGCAGCAGCACCGATGAGCGAAGCTCGCGCGCTAAAGGCTCAACAAACGTGCGCGTCTTGTCGTTCAGATAGGTGATCGCGACATCCGCTCCGAACGCCTCGAATGCCTTGGCACAGCCCCAGGCAATCGACTTGTCGTTGGCGATGCCGGTGACCAGCGCCTTCTTTCCCTTCAGGAGCGTCAGCGACGATAGGTCGATCATGCTCGCATCTCCCGAACGTTTGAGCCCGCGTGCTCAGCTATGGCCCGCCATGTATGGCGCGCGATCATCTGTTCCTCGTCGGTCGGGATGACGTAGCAACCAACCTTGGAGGCGGGTGTAGATATGCGCAGCGCACTTTTCTTGTTGGCTTCGTCGTCGAGCTCGATGCCGAGCCAATCCAACTGCCGAATGACGGCCTCGCGAACACTCGGCGCGTGCTCGCCTATGCCCGCAGTGAATACGAACCCATCGAGACCACGCATGGCGGCGGTCAGCATGCCGGCGAAGAGGGCGATCCTGTACGCGAAGTAGTCGAGAGCCAGCTTCGCTCTCGGATCCGAGCTCGCGAGCAGCTCGCGCACGTCGTTGCTGATGCCGGAAAGTCCCTTAAGACCGCATTGCGCGTAAAGAAGATCGTAGAGCTCTCGAGAGCCGAGACGCTTCTGGTCCATGAGATAGAGGATCACACCCGCATCGATCTGGCCTGGCCGCGTTCCCATTGGCAGGCCATCGAGCGCTGTAAAGCCCATGGTGCTTTCAACGCTACGACCGCCTACCAATGCGCACATTGAGGCCCCGCTGCCGAGATGTGCGACGATGACTTTCTTACCCACGAGTTCGGAGGCAGCAGTGCTCAAACTATCTGCGATGTATTCATAGGAGAGGCCATGGAAGCCGTAACGCCGGATCCCTTCGAGATACAGATCCTCCGGTATGGCGTAGCGGTCGGCGATCTCCGGATGACCGCGATGGAAAGCCGTGTCGAAGCAGGCGACTTGTGTGAGATGCGGCTGTCTCGTCAGCAGGAGACGAATGGGCGCGAGGTTGTTCGGCTGGTGCAGCGGAGCGAGCGGCACAAAAGCCTCGAGTTGCCGAAGGACAGTTTCATTCACGATCGTTGGTGCGCTGTAGCTCGGCCCGCCGTGGACGACGCGGTGGCCAACGGCAATCGGCATCCTGCCCTTGCCGTACTCCCTCACGAACTTGACGACTTCTTCCAGCGCACTGGACACGCCGTCGATCTCGTTGGCCTTCCAGCTGCGATCGATGAGCGTCTTCTCTCCATCGGCCGCTGAAAGATGAGGCCGTGAGCCAATACCCTCGAACATGCCCTTCATGAGACGATCGCAGCGACCACGGCCATCAACTGAGAAGAGCTGGAACTTGATGCTCGAGCTTCCCGCATTCACAACGAAGATAGTGTCACTCATGACTCAGCTCGTGATGGGACAACCAGATTTCTGGCTGTAAGCGAGCAGCGACGCGACGGCGCAAGACGCCAGACGCGTTCTGAGATTGTCTGCGCGAGAGGTGAGAATGACCGGCACGCGGGCGCCGAGCACGATGCCGGCGGCATCGGCATTGGAGAGGAAGGAAAGGTTCTTCGCGAGCATGTTGCCGGCTTCGAGATCTGGAACGACAAGGATCTGCGCCTTCCCTGCAACCGCGGACTTGATGCCCTTGATGCGAGCTGCCTCCTCGCTGATCGCATTGTCGAACGCGAGGGGGCCGTCGAGTTCTCCGCCCGTGATCTGCCCACGATCAGCCATCTTGCAGAGTGCTGCAGCTTCGATCGTCGAGGGTATGGCAACCGTCACATTCTCCACGGCCGACAGAATCGCAACTTTAGGCGTGCCGAGGCCGAGGCCGACGAAGAGATCGATCGCGTTCTGCACGATGTCGCGCTTGGCCATCAGGTCCGGCGCAATATTCACGGCGGCATCCGTGATGAACAACGTCTCGGGATGAGTCGGTACGTCCATGATGAAGACATGGCTGACGCGCCGAGCGGTTCGGAGGCCATCCCGCTTCGTAACCTCGCCAAGGATCTCATCCGAATGAAGGCTGCCCTTCATCAGGAGCTCGGCCTTTCCTTCCCGCACGAGTGCGACGGCGCGCTCCGCAGCGGCTTGGCTGTGCGGCACATCGACAATCTCGATATCGCTGAGATCGAGGCCTATCTTCTCTGCGATGCCGCGGATCTTGCCGGCTGGGCCAACCAAAATCGGTATGATCAAACCAGCACGGAAGGCCTCGATGGTGCCGCGGAGGGAGCTTTCGTCACATGGATGCGCGACGGCCGTCGACAACGGGGACTTCGACTTCGCCGTATCGATGAGACGCTCGTACTTGGCGTGCTGGTGAACGTCGAGCCGAGGTGGTGATTTTAGCTGAGCTGTCGCCTTGGCCATGCTGAGACCCTCACGCTTGGGCTGCTGCCGGCAGGCCTCTCACCATTTCAGGTTCATGGCCACGGTTCCTGGTACGCCGTCCTCGAAGCTGATGACTTCCGCTGTCAGCTTGAAGCCCAATGGCTTGAGCTCCCGAGCATAGAACTCATAGGCCTTCTTTGCGAACCCCTCGAGCGAGTCCGGCCAGTCGGCATCGCCGTTGTTGATGAGGCGACCGCGGTCATTGCAGTACTTGCACGGAAAGGTCAGCACCTCGATCTGATGTCTGCCCTGCTTTGCTGCGATGCTGATGGCGTTATTGATGCGGGTCACAACTTCGGGGTGAAGCTCCCGCGACAAGAAGGCCTCGTGCAGGTCCTTCTTCATCTTCTCTTGCTTGATCTTGTACTGGCGCTCCTCGTCCATTTTGGCGGCCTCGGCTTCCGAGGTCATTTCCTTCAAGGAGAGCGGGTTGAGGAAACCGGCCATGATACGCATCCTAACAATTGCGACTCGACAAGAGATTCTTCGGAGCTTGTGCTCGTGTCCTAGTGGCTAGTGCTTGTGGCCCTGGGCTTGTGATTTCGAGGTGTGTGCATATCTGGGATGGTGTGGGTCATCACCATTGCTGCGGGCTTTGTCGAGCCTCAATAGAGGCTCGATCTCAGCCAATCTCTTCCGCGTCTCGGCTTGGCCGATGACGTTTACGACGCGACGCAGCCGATCAATGAGAGTCGCGGCGAGATCGGGGTCGGTCGCCAAGAGCTGAGGTATCGTGTCCAAGCACTTCCGCTGGTCGAGCTGAAGCATGAAGTACTGCTCACGTACGAGCTTCTTGAAGTCGCTGAGCGACATGCCGCTTCCTGCGTCCTCGCGTATGCGCCGCAAAAGATTGAAGCCACGCTCATCCACCGTCCCTTCAGGCATGCGCACATAGAGCAATGCGCGCGTTACAGCCTCGCGCGGTCCACCGTCAGCAATGGATCGCTTCAGCTCTTCGATGCGCTGATTGACAAGTGCGCGTCGGGCGCTGTCGCTACCTGACTGCGCGCGAACGTTGCGGTCGGATGCCTTGAGCCCGACGAGGGCCTGAAGAACCGGCGAACCATATACCGCGTAGAAGGTGGCCTCGGACATTGCATCGCGCCATTCCCGATAGGTGTCGAGGCTCTTTGCTATGTGCTCGGAGAGCTGCTCCTGAGCGCGCCACATCGGGTTGTCGGCAGGAACGATGCGTCGGCCATTCCGCGCATTATCTACGAATGCATCCATGGACTGCAGGAATGGGTTCTTCGTCGAGAACATTTCATACTGCAGTCGCAAGGGATGGAGATCGCGGATCCAGGTCGACATGGAGTCATTGGCAAGGCTGCGGATCCAGGGCCGCATGAACGTCCGATAGAGACCGAGATTGATCTCGGACACGCGGGCAGCGGTCGCAAAGCAGCGCTCGTCTTCCTCGCTGTTGCTGCCGAGGGCGCGGATGTCGTCCAAGGATCTGGTAACGAAGCGGACGAGATAGTCTCCATACACGAGGTCGGATGTGGGATCGGCCTCGCTCTTCGGCGTCAATACAGCCTCGTAGAGACCAGGCGGCAGAACGTCGATCAGGTCAATATTGCTCGCAAACTCGTCATGCTCCTTCTTCGCGACAGAGGCGGAGACGAAAATGCCGAGATGACCAATCGTGTCGTGCAGCGCATAGACGATCGTTTGGCCGTTTGCGCGGATTTCATCGACGTTCTTGTAGAGATCGAGGATCCAGTCCAACGCCTGCTGGGGCGGCGTTATATTGTCGGCCTTGGAGCAGAACACGACGATCGGCGACCGGATGTTGCGGAGATCGATGCGTGTTCCGTCCGACGCTTCGATGTTACCGGAGACGAGCTTGTTGCCGACGAACAGCTCGTCGGCAATGAACTGCATCTCCTCCGCATTAAGGAGAACGTGACCGCCCCACCACTCCTCGAACTCCAGATAGCGAGGTCCCTCGGTGTCCACCTTCGAGTAGAGATTGTAGGTTTTCGTCCAGTAGGTGTTCGACGGATTGAGGTTCTCGAAATTCGTCACCAGCCACGCGCCGTCGAACTTGCCATTGCCTAGGTCTCCTACGAGCGCCGTGAGCCATGTTCCGCCCAGGAGCCCACCGGTGTAGCGCATGGGGTATTTGCCGTGGACGCCTGCCCAATAGGACAGTGGCGAACCCGCGATGATGATCGGCCCGAACAATTCCGGGCGCATCGCCGCCAGCATCATGACGGCCCAGCCTGCTTGGCAATTTCCAATGACTGCCGGCTTGCCTTCGGCCTCCGGATGAAGCGAGATCACGCGCTCGAGAAAAGCTGCTTCCGCGAGGGCTATGTCTTCAATCGTCTGACCGGCTACAGGCTCGGGTAGAAATCCAATGAAGTAGCAGGGGTGACCGGCCTTGATCGCAACGCCGATCTCACTATCGGCCTTGAAGCCGCCAATGCCGGGACCGTGGCCCGCCCGCGGATCAACGACGACAAATGGCCGCTTCCTCTCGTCGAATTCGAGGTCCGGCGATGGCACGATGCGCGCCAGGATATAGTTCGCCGGTCGCGGGAGCTGGCGCCCGTCCATGACTAGCTCGGCCTTGAACTTCAGAACGTGAGGTGCGGCCATCGCGGCGTGCGTGGTGCCTCGCTCGCTACGCTCCTTCATCACATCGAGGAAGAGCCCCGTGCGCTGAAAGGCGTCGGTCCAATAGTCTGTCACGGCGTCAAGGAACGGCCACGGCAGGGCAGGCGCGGGCGAGCTGGCTGAATGATGTTTGTCCATGAAGTGCACCCCCTCACGGTGAGCCGCCCAAGCAATTCCTGCGCGGTCAGCAACAGTGCGGATGCAAGAGGAATGGCGCCTCGTCACGTCGGACTGTCGGGGTTAACAATGACCGCCACACGACCCCTCAGGCATCCGTGCATTCCCTGAACTTCGCCAGGGGTGCTACTGAGGGCTTGGATAGCGGTGGCAGACAAGTGGACCGCCCGTGGGGGGCGTCCGCCATTGCTGCAATTGGGTCGAATGATTTGCTCGCCGTCGAGATGGAGGCAGCAACTGTCTATGCCTTTGCTAGAGCGACGCAAGGCTTTGCTTAGATCACGTCACCAATCAGATGGCGCAGATCGAGGGCGACTTTGAGAATGGTGAGGCTGACAGCATCGTCGATGCGCTTGCCGTGATCGTGTCGGCAGCCAGGGCCTATTCCCAGGAAGGATGAATTGCGCTCGCCTTAGCCTGACGTGAACGCGCCGCATTGCGAGCGTCTCACGATATCCGCCGATAGAGCCGGGCGACAAGTCCGTCTCCTACGAAGGGCCCAATGGGTGCACGCGCGATCATGGCATCGAGGCCGAGGCTCTTAGCTCGGTCAGGTAGACCAGCGGATTGAGCAAGGGGAGCAGCGGAATAAGAACGTTGACGGCGATCCACTTGTGCAAATCGAACGCTGCATAGCGCGATAGTTCCTCGGTCCAGTAGGACAAGCCGGGTGATACCGGCAGCGGCAGTTTCCATAGCGAACCCTGAAACCACATGCAGCCGATCATGAGGCGCATGAACCAGATCGATACATTCGTGGCGGTGCGTTGACCGAGATCAGCCTGCCAGTTGCGCCATGCGATCCAGAAGCTGGCGACGAGCAGCGCCAGGAATACAACGACGAGCAACGGACCGACGCCACTGGTCTGGTGGTCCGGCGTGTTACCGATCAGGAACAGCCAGGCATCATTGAACGGGTTGGTGCGCATCGGGCCTCTCCTGAAGCTGATTGCTCGGCTGTTTCGGCATCGATTGGGGTGATGTGTGCTGCTTGCCTTCGAGCGCGACGGTTATTGGTGCCAGCGGCGGCGAAGGTCGCTCTGCGGCGCCGACAACTGCCGCCGCCCCGTATCCCGCTTGCCTCAAAGCCGCGACACAGGCTTGAGCGTGATCGGCAGGGATCGATGCCAGCAGTCCACCAGCTGTCTGAGGATCGAACAGGGCTGGATAGAGCGGGTGCGCGACAATCTCCTCCAGGTTGCGGATGGCCTGGCGGAGCCGAACGTTCTGGGGCTGCAGAGACGAAAAGACACCTGCTGCCATAGTCTCAGCGAGACCGTCGAGCAGCGGCACAGACATCAATTCGATGGTGGCATCGACGTTACTCGCCTTGACCATTTCGACCAGGTGTCCGAGCAGGCCAAAGCCCGTAATGTCCGTGGCTGCCCGAGCACCGTGCGCGCGCAGAATACCTGCTGCATCCATGTTCGATCGCGTCATATGTTCGATCGCGGCCATCACCCAGCGTGCTTTGGCCCTCCCGCGCATGTGCGCCGCCAGCAGCGCCCCGGTGCCAATCGGCTTGGTGACGATGAGCGCGTCACCCGGTTGCATGCCTTCTTTGCGCAACGCAGTGTCCCGATCGACCAGTCCATTGACGGCAAAGCCGAGCGACAACTCGGCACCTTCGCTCGTATGCCCGCCAACCAGAGCGCAATGCGCCTCGCGCATGATCTCGTTGGCGCCCGCCATCATCTGCGAAAGGTCGGCTTCTACCTTGGCCTCGATGCCATACGGCACAGTGGCGATGGCCAGTGCAGTTTGCGGCTCCGCGCCCATGGCGAAGATGTCGCCCAAGGCATGGTTGGCCGCGATTTTGCCGAAGGTGTACGGGTCGTCGATAATGGCGCGGAAATAGTCGACGGTATGCACCGACAAGCGCGTGCCTCCCGTGTCGACGATAGCTGCGTCATCGGGTGCATCGAGGCCAACAAGTACATCGTCGCGCATCATCGGCTCGATTGATCCTAGTGCGCGTGTGAGGACGGTGGCACCGACCTTGGCACCACAACCGCCGCAGCGCATGGCCATGGCCGAGATCTCTTTGATTGCAGCCCGATCCGCGATTTGCGGCATCGGAGCGGCCGCTGGCTGCGGCATCTGCGGCAGCTCGTTGAACTTCGCCATGAAGCGGCGGTCGATGAAGTCCTTGAGCGTCCACACCCACGCACCCTCGAAGACGAAACCGTTGCGGGCCCCCAGTGCATAGCGCTCCCCCGTCGATATGAGGTAGAGGGCCTCGCGTTGTGGCTTGTGCCGGACAAGGGCCCGCCCTTCCAATGAGCGCCTGAGGTTCGTCGCCAGTGGGGGGCTGGCGCGTACGGCATAGACGCCCGACTTTGGCCGAGCATGACCTTCCATTGAAGCGACATCGCCGGCCGCGAAAACGTCAGCATGGGAGACCGACTGCAATGTCTCGCTCACACTGATGAAGCCCTCGCTATCGAGGGCCAGCCCTGTGTCGGCGAGCCAGCGCGCCGGGGCAGCGCGCGTCGTCCAGAATACTTCGTCAAGCGGAATTGGATCTCTCCCCTCGATGATGACCGCGCCGGAGCGGACCTCGGTCACTTCACCGCCGGTGACTACCCTGATGCCCCGATCGCGGAAGAGGTCGGCAAACCGCCGCCGCATGCGTGGCGGCATGGCTGGTAGGATCTCATCGCTGGACGTGACGAGCGTGAAGGACAGTGCCGAAGGATCGAAGCCAGCGGCGGCAACATCGCGCAACAGTCGGCTGTGTAGCGATAGGAGTAGCTCCACGCCCCCCGCGCCCCCGCCAATGACGCCGATACGTGACCGGCCCTTTTCCCTGAGTATGCGCTGGCGTGCCGCCTCGAAGCGCTCGATGAAACCGTCAAGGGGCTTGACCGGTATGGCGTGCTCGGCGACGCCCGGGATTTGACGCGCGCTTGGCGTCGAACCGATGTTGATCGAAAGGATATCGTAGGGCACCGGCGGACGGTCACGGCAGATGACATGCTTTGCGGCGAGGTCGAGACCGACGACTTCGCTATGGTAGAGGCGGGCCCCTGCGAAGCGCGTCAGAGGTCCCGTATCGATGTGCGCCTGGTCAGGCTCGTAGATGCCTGCAATCATGCCGGGCAGCATGCCTGAGTACGGCGTGTGCACCTGCCGGGTGACCAGCGTGAGGCGAACGCCGGGCATGGGGTCCATCCCGAACATGCGCAGCACGCCGACATGCGAATGGCCCGCGCCGACCAGCACGATATCCTTCAAAACGGGTGTCTGCATCGTCTCCACGCGGCTTCGCCCTTATCCTTACCTCACCGGCGCATCAGCGAGCCGGGTCGGCAGTGTCGATACACGCAGCGCCTTTCGCAGCCTGCGCGAGAGCATATCTATGACGATGCAAAGTCCGACTGTCGCGAGGATCAATATAACTGCAACATCGAAGCGAAGCTCGGAGATGGCGGCGTCCACATGGTAGCCGAGCGTCGCCACACCAAGAATGCCAGCAGGTTCAACATCATCAGGGCGACCATGGCCGCATCGATATGACCGTTGCCGGCAATCTCCCAGACGGGGAGCGGATGCCACGCATAAGCGGCAACATGAGGCACAGGCATATGCGGGCTTCCTCGAATGGCTTTCCCTCGAGCACTTCGCCAACGAGAGTTCTGAGGCTCTGGGCATCGTCGACATCGTACCAGCCCGGCAAAGAAACGACCGAGAGGCCTAACTTCTCGGCTTTTGCCATCGTCTGTGACAGGACCCGATCCGTGCTCCAGTCCATGCCGTCGAACAAGTCGACGTGAAGGCTCTTCATGCCGATGAGATAGTAGCCGCCGTCCGATGCCGGTCCGATGACGATACGATCGCCAGGCGCGGCCAGCACCGTATCAGCGGTGACCAGATAAGCGGGCGGCAGCGTGGGACTGTCCGAATTCAGTAGGCATACTGCGCCGTTACCCGCGTCAAACAGCGTCGCAGCTATCCTATGGAGGCACTCTCCGAGCGTGGTAGCGACGGTTTCGATCAGGCCGATGCTTGCGGGCAAGTTCGACGGGAAGAATTCCTCCGCGCCCGCGGGGGCATACGCCATCCACCCGCTAATGGGCGCAGAATTCGCCGCCGTCAGGATATTGTCGGCGGCATCGCGCAGGAACTGGGTGTTGAGTAGGGCCGCTTCCTCGAAAGTCAGCGGGGGCACACGGCGTGTCTTGGTCGTACCTGCAATCGAGGCCTTCGCCATAACGGCGATCGCACACCGGTACTGGGCGCTCGGCCCGGATTCATGAGCGATGGCTAACTGAACGGCCTCGAGCAAAGCATTGCCCATCGTGGATCATTGCTCAGTGTGGCTTGGAGTATACGCGGAACTGCGATTATTGCATCGGACCCTCCTTGCTATTCGGCGGGCCTCCGCCAACCGTTACACTCCGCTGTAAGAATTGGGGCCGCCGCAGCCGACCGACCGGAGCCGCGCCCAACGCCAGCATGAAGGCCGGGCAAGAGCATGAGGTGCCGCGCACGGACCGGACCGTTGAGCTACAGGCTCTTCGCCCATTTGCCGCCCGGATGGCAACGTGCTTCCAGGCGGCAGCGGTGGGCGCTTCGTTCCGTCAGCGATCCGCTCAACGCACTGAAGCTTGATCGCTGCGCCCCACCCGCGCCAAGCTAATAGACCGCGGACAAGAACATCGGCTGCAACGAAATGAGGGCCGCTGTTCCCATCGCCAGTCCGTAGGGGCACACGCCGCGCTCCGCGAAGCTTCGGATCCGCCTGAATGGTGCCGCTGTGGGCATGAGTATGCGCGCCTGGGTGCTGTTGCGCAGAAGGAGAAGGGCGAAGGCCATGATCCCACCGCCCAACGTCGTCAGAATGAGCAGGTCCGGGCCGAGGCTGGGTCCGGCCCAGAGGGTAAGCGCGGTCATGAGCTTGACGTCCCCGCCGCCGACCCATCCAAGAACGAACGAGACAAAGCCGAACGCAAATACCATTCCTGCCAGCATCAGATGAGCCCCGAAGGTGGACACGTCGAGCCTGATGACGGCGTAGACGAGAAACAGCGCCGTCAGCGTTGCGGGAATCCAATTTGCGATTCTCAATCGCGTGAAGTCAGAGACGATGGCGTAGCAGATGCAGAATACGAACGCCGCCTGAACGCACAAGAGCATCGCCACGCTGATCCCCCAATTTGACATCCTGCCGACCTTTCAAGTGGTTTCTATTTCGCGACCCGCAGCCCGGCCAGGCCGATGGCGATCTTAGAGAAGACCTGACCAAGCTCGTTGCCGGAGGGCGTGTCGTAGAAGCATTGCTGGCCCGGGCAGCGGGCGGCTGGCGTCGCGCACGCTTCGAGCAGGCTCTTGGTTTCAGCATCAATGGCGGCATTGCCGGTGTTGATCTCAAGCGCGATTGTGTAGACGTAGATGTCATCCGTGCTCGGGTCGCCGTCCTTGTCGGCCTTGATGTTGTTGCAGAGCGCCGCTGTCTTGGCATTGAGGACCTGACGCGACTGTGACCCATCCGTGGGACCGAGATGTCCCTTATTGGCAAAGCCGTATGCCGAGTAGAACGAGTTATAGGGGCCGCCTCGCTCGACCTGGTTGCGTCCGTCGGAGAGGAGGATGACGACTTTCGTAACGGTCTTGTCCCCGTAGGGTGCGCCATTGTCGTAGGGCAGCCCGGGCGAGATCACGCGCCATGCCCAGGCAAGTCCTTCGGGGATCACCGTGCTTCCTCGGGGCTGCATGGCATCGATGGCATCCGTGATTGTCTGCCTCGTATCGGTCAGGGGCTGGATGGGGCGCTGCACACAATTGAAGTTGGGCCCGTTGCCGTTGGCGATCTGCTGAGCGGTCAAGCTTTGCAGCGCATAGAGGAGAGGGTTTGTCCCCGGGCCGTTCAGATAGCTGTTGCTGCTGGGGCTGGCGACGGCATTGCCCTCTTCGTCAGGCGCGAAATAGGGTGCAAATAGCGTATCGGGGGATGCCAAGCTCGGGGGCGTATCCAGAATATCGTGCCCGCCTAGACGCGCACGCACGCAACCGCCCCACGATATGTTGCTCATGGACGAGAAGAGCTGCATCAGCGAAGGCATCGCGGGCAGCAGGGCGATGTCCTCCCGGTTGAGGACGCTCGCTCCGATTTCGTCGATCCATCCCTTGCCAAGCGCACCGGGGCCAAGGTTGACGGCACCGGAGAACGGCACCAGACCGATCTTCACGTGTGGTGAGACATCGGCCTCGTCGAAGAGAATGTTGACGAGCTGGGTGGCTGCGCTCTTGAGCTTGGTGATGCGATCATTGGTCGTCATCGATCCCGTATTGTCGAGCGCCAGCACGACTTCGAGCTTGCGCAAGTCGCGGGACACTTCGGAGGTGACGGCGATCTCCAAGCTCTGCGTTCCCAGCACCCGCAGGAAAGTCGTGGGAAGGCTTGCCGCAACACGGACGTTGTATCCTTGAGGCGTCGGCGCGACCGTGAACTGAGACAGCGTTCCCAGTGCCAGATCGGGATAGTTCGCTTTGATGAAGCTCTGGGCGAGCGAATTTGCTTCGGCTTCCGTAAGATTGAGCCGGGAGCCGACCGCGAGAGCCGCAGCATCTGCCGCGTTGTGGAGCTTTTGCTTGAGGACCATCGCCTGTCCGAAGTCCACTGCGACGGCAACCACGCTCAATAGCGTGAGCATGAACACAGTGGCCAGCAGCAGCGCCGCACCGCGCTCGTCGCGTCGGAAGCGTCCTGCGCGTGCAACTGCGACCTTTGTGTTTCTCACGGGAAGCTGACCGCTCATGTGCGACGCTGCGACTGACGCTCAGAGCCGATCACGAGGGCGCGCATCGGAAGCCGCCGTCGGTTCCCAAAACAGCGCGAGATTGTTTTTTGCTACCACGTTGTTGGGATCGGCGCGTAGTGCCGCATCGAACGAGCGGCGAGCGCTGTCCATGTCGCCCTTGAGATAGTAATGGTAGCCGAGGTTGTTCAGCACCGTCGGTGTATTCCCGACAATCTGGATGACAACGTCATAGGCACGGCGTGCGTGGTCGAAGCGCTTGAGGCGGTCGTAGGAAGCGGCAAGTCCGAGCCATGCTTCCGCGTTGTCCTTCTCTTCCTCGACGGCCTTGCTGAAGGCATCGACTGCAATGCCGAAATCGCCCTGTCGGTAGGCAAACTTGCCTTTGTCGACCTGTCGCTTCGATGGCCACACCCCGTAAGAAGCAGGCTCGATCGGCTTCTCGGCCGCCATGTTCGTGAGCTGGTCGAGGCTGGCACTGCAGCCGCCGAGCGCTATGGCAAAGGTGGCGGCGAGGATAGACGTGCCTAAGATCATGAATTTGCGCATCATCGAATCCCCTGAGAACTCTACGACTATCCGAATATGCCCCTGGACCGCACGATGACGGGCAGGAACACGACAACGAGAATGACCGGAAAAATGAAAAGGGCGAGCGGCACGACGAGCTTTGCGGGCAGGGCATGCGCCTTTTCTTCAGCGCGCAGCATTCGCCGCGCCCGCATGTCCTCGCTGAAGGTACGGAGGGTGGTAGCAACGCTCGTGCCGAGTTCCTCGGTCTGCTGCAGCAGCGCGCCGAGCTTCGACACCTCGTCCAGCCTCACACGGTCGGCGAGCGATGCAAGCGTCTCGGACACTGTACGACCGGCGCGGATCTGCAGATGCATGAGAAACAGATTGGCGCCCAAGAACGGGTAGTTGCGGACAATTTCCCGACTGACGCGCTCGATGCCGGCGCGGGGTGGCACACCCACCTCAGCGCAGATGACGAGGAGGTCCAGGAAGTCAGGGAAGCCGCGGTCGCATTGACGGAGCATCGCGCGCTGTCGCGCATCGACGGCGAGCCGGGGGAGGAAAGCACCCATGGCGGCTCCGCCCGCGCCGGCGGCAACGATCTGCGGGAGAACGGCATCGGCATTGAAATGCATCAGCGCTGCCGCCGTGCCCAGTCCAAAACAGAGGCCGAGAAAAAATCGCGCACCGTAATAGTTCGCGACAGCGTCGGTATCGAACCAGCCTGCCCGAACCAACTCTGCGCGCACCTTGGAAAGCTTGTCCCGACGGGTTTGGCTCAAGGCGCGCTCTATGGCGAAGAGCTTCTCCGCATCCGGGTCGAAAGGGGCGAGCGCGCTGTCCGAGGCGGGATTATAGGCAACCGCACGGCGCCGGATTGCGCGCCGGCGCTGGTCGATCTGCATCACCGCGAACAAAACCAGGAACACCGCGAAGAACACGAGGGCGCCGACCACCATCGGTGGCGAAAGGCCATAAGCTTCGAGGTGATCGAATATGTTCGTCATATGTCGAACCTCACCATCCGGAACATGATGACATTGCCAATAACAAGCCACAGAGCCGCGATCACAAGTGCCGGCACGACAAACCAGTCGCTCCAGATGCCGCCATAGAATCCCGGCGCGATGAACTGCAGCAACGTAAACAGCATGATGGGCAGGACGCTGAGCGCGATGGCCGAGAAGCGGGCCTCGGCCGAGAGCGCGCGAGCCTTGAGGCGCATACGCTGCCGCTCACGCACCACCTGCGACAGCCGCTCGAGCAGCTCGGCGAGATTGCCGCCTGTCTTCACCTGCAGGCTTATCGCTGACACCAGCAGCCCAACATCCGGCTGGTCGACGCGAGTCTGCAAGTTTCTCATGGCGGTTTCCAGGTCCAGTCCGTAAGTCACCTCGTCGCTGACGATGGCGAAAGCCTCGCCGATGGGCGCCGGAAGGTTGCGGACGAGACGGAGGGAGGCAGATACGGGATGGCCAGCCCGCAGGCTACGAACCAAGGTATCTATTGCCTCTGGGATCTGCGCCTCGAAGGCACGCAGGTAGCGGAGGCGCATGATCTTGAGACCAATGAGCGGGGCTACAATGGTAGCCAACCCGGCAAGAGACGCGGCGAGCCAGAGAGGAAGTCCGACCGCCAGCAGGGGCAGGAGCACGGCGAGCCCGCCGCCGATCGCACAGATGGGGACGAACCACGAGCCCGGTTTCAAACCCGCGCGGACAGTGCTGTTGATCAGGTTCCGCCCAATGGCCGGAGACTTGCGGCGATCGTTCGCCGCGGGCCGCGAGTGGCGGGCCGCGTCCATGCCGGTCTGGAGACGCGCTCGCAGGAGATTGCGCTGCGACGAGTAGCGCGCATAGGACAAGACGACGCCCTGGATCGCGAGCAGGTAGCACGCGAAGATCACGAAATAGATCACGGTGTCCGGGTTCAGCGCCTGGATCACAGCGGCCTCCCTGGATCCAAGTTGATCTCGTCGGGATTTGCACCATTGAGAACGAGCGCATCCAGGAAGCTTGGTCGCAGTCCCGTGGCACGAAACTCGCCCCTGACCCGGCCCCCCTGATCCGCCCCGGTGCGCACGAACCTGTAAAGCTCCTGCATCTGGATCACCGAGCCCTCCAGTCCGGTAATCTCGTGAATGCTGGTAATCTTGCGTTGCCCATCATGCAGACGCTGCATCTGGACGATGATCCTGATGGCGGAAGCGATGTGCGCTCGAACGGCGTGCTCCGACATGTTCAGGCCGGCCATGGCGACCATTTGCTCGAGCCGGGCAATCGCGTCGCGGGCGCTGTTGGCATGGATCGTGGTCAGCGAGCCTTCGTGGCCCGTGTTCATCGCGTTCAGCATGTCGAACGCCTCCTCGCCGCGAACCTCGCCTATGAGTATGCGGTCGGGGCGCATGCGCAGCGCATTCTTGACCAGCTCCCGCTGGCGGATCTCCCCCTTGCCCTCCAAATTCGGCGGACGGGTTTCCAGGCGGCCGACGTGCGGCTGTTGAAGCTGCAGTTCGGCGGCATCCTCGATGGTGATGACGCGCTCCCGGTTTGAGATGAAGCGCGACAGCGCATTGAGCAGTGTCGTCTTGCCGCTGCCGGTGCCACCGCTGATCATCATCGAAATGCGGCCCTTGACTGCCTCACGCAGCAGCGCGGCCATCGGCTGCTTCAGCGCTGCGTTATCGACGAGGCGTTCAAGATCGAAGGCCTGCTTTGCGAACTTTCGGATGGATACGAGCGGCCCGTCGACCGCCACCGGGCGGATCGCAGCATTGATGCGCGAGCCATCGTGGAGCCGCGCGTCGACCATCGGCGATGATTCATCGACGCGCCGACCCACAGCGGCCACTATCTTGTTCACGATGCGTAGGACGTGTGCCTCATCCTTGAAGCGCACAGCTGCCGGCTCCAGAACGCCTTGCCGCTCGACGTAGACGGACTCATGCGTGTTGATGAGAATATCCGCGATCGTTGGATCCTTAAGCAGCGGCTCGAGCGGGCCGAGACCGGTCAGTTCGTCGATGACCTCGTCGACGAACAGGCCGAGCTCACGAGTATTGAGGGGCACGCGCTCGCTCGCCTCGAGGAGACCGAGGACGGTCGGGCGAATCTCGGCGCGCGACATGCGGTCGAGCTGGGCGAGGTTGATCTCGTCAATCAATTTGCGATGCAAGCGAAGCTTGGCCGCGATCAGCTCCGGCCGATTGAGCGCCGAGCGGGCGCCCTCGTGTAGCTCCGGTGCAGGCAGCCCTCGCGTTATGCTGTCGACTGCCGGGCCTCCGACATCTTCCGCGATGCCATTGCCGATATCCCGACCTCGCAGAGAGAAACGCATGTCGCCTGATCCTCAACTATGGGTGCGGCGCCGCCTGAGGCGCTGTCTCTGCGACGACGATGCGAGCAAGCTCGCGCGATATCTTGTTGGTCCGGCTCGTGGCGCTCAGCTGCTCGCCACGATTAATGGCATCGCGAACGAGCGCGCCATCCTCTGGCAGAAACCCGGCAAGGAAGCCGTTGAGCACCTGCTCGGCGTCGCGCTTGCTCAGCGTTGCGCCAAGAAAATCCCGCCGCCACTTGTTGACGATTACGCGGACCCGCGCGTTCTCGGCCATCTTTTGGGGTAGCACCTCGGCGATATCGCGTGCCCGGTGCAGGGCCGGGACGGAAGGCTCCGTCACAATGAATACGCGATCGCAACCGGCAACCACATGATCGCTGTAGGGCGTCCACATCGGCGGCATGTCGATCAGCAGGGTGTCGAACATCTGCGATGCAACATCGAGTACGCGCACGACGAAGGCGGCGCTGATCGAGACGTGCTCGGCCGGGCTCCTGGGAGCGGCCATCACGGCGAGACCAGAGGAATGACGCCCGAGCATGGCCTCGAGAAGGAGGGAATCGAGCCGCGCCGGATCCTTCAGCAGGGACTTTACATCGAGCGCTGGCGTCACGCCGAGATGATCGGCCAGAGAGCCGGTCTGGAAGTTCAAGTCGATCAGGCAGGTGCGGGCCAGAGGGCGATCGCTGCGCGCCAGCAGGAACGCAGTCTCGATGGCAATAGTCGTGTTGCCGACACCGCCGGCTGCCGGAATAAAGGCAAAGCAGGCGAGATCGCCGGAGCGGGTGGCGCGACGTTGGCTCGAAATCGACTCGCAGGCGGCCAGCACGCTGGCGGCGTCGGCGTCCAGCGGCAGCCAGTCTTTGACGCCGGCCCGCAACAGGGCGCGCAAGCTTGCTTCATCCAGTGTCTCGGAAAAGGTTATGATAGAGCCCGGCTGCCCGCTGTCGTGCCACCTTTCAATCGCTGCGATCGCGGCGGCTCGGTTGGCGTCGATGTCGACGAGCATGATGTCGGGTGCAGGCCTGGCGTGGAAGAGCGTCTCATAACCCGACGATTCCGACGCACTGATCACGTAGTCGAGTTGATTTGCGAGGTTCACGCGCAGGCGCGCGCGAAAGACCTCGTTCGGACTGACGACCGCGACTGTTCTGGCATCGCTTGCCGCTGGCTTGATCTGGCGAACTGCTCTCGACGCGAACATGAGTCTTGATTCCCGAACGATCCTGCCTGGCCGCCTCACTACTACTTGACGACAGCTCCGGCTTCGGTGTCGGAGATGCTGATGCTGCGCTGTGTGAGGCCCTTCGGCTGTATGCTCTCGTTCCTCTGGTAGCGCTTGGCGGCCAATGCCGCTCGATTGCCGTCCAGATCGATCCGAGACTTGCGGCTCGCCTCCGGCCAGTGATCGACTTCATGAATGGTTCGGTTGCTTGCTTGTGCGTTGCCGGCCCCGACCGTGACGGAATCCGTGTGGCCGAGGTATTGGTGGAGGTCGCTCTCGGCACAGCCAGCGACGGAGAGCGCTACCATGCTTGCGAGGACAATGGAGGGAAGTGGACGGAGTTTCAGGCGCATGTCACTTCGCCCCCTTGCGGTCGGTCAGTGCAATCTCGGCGGTGAGATCCAGGATGTGACCCCTGAGCGGGTCAGGCTTACCTATCTTGATCTCGTTGCGGCCACCGAGGAAGAACTCGCGGTCGTTGGCGGGCGACTTTCCGTCGAGAGGCGTCGCTGGAAAGGCATCGCCCGGTCGCCGAGGCTTCACCAGGCGCGGCGTGACGATGATGACAAGATCTGTCTCTTTTTTCTGGAAGGCGGCGCTCCGCAGCAAAGCGCCGAGCACCGGCACCTGGCCCATCCACGGTAGTTGGCTCTGGTTGTTGACGAGCGAGGTTTGAAGCAGCCCGGCCATCGCGAAACTCTGACCATCACGCAGCTCAATGGTGGTCTTCGCGCGGCGGACGCTCAGGCTCGGGATCTCGACGCCGCCGACGCGAAGCGTCGTAGTCGGGTCGATCTCGCTGACCTCGGGCTCGATCTTGAGGTTTATCAACCCGTCGCCCAGCACCGTCGGCGTGAACGCGAGGCCGACGCCAAACTTCTTGAATTCAACGGTCAGGAGGTTGCTGCCGTTCACTGCTGTGTTCTGCACCGGGAAGGGGAATTCGCCGCCAGCAAGGAAGTTGGCGGTGTCCCCCGACAACGCGACTAGATTGGGCTCAGCCAGGCGACGCGCGAGGCCGCGCTTCTCGAGGGCCTGGATGAGCACGTCGACCTTGGTACCACTGTCGAGCAGCGTCGCGACCATCGCGCCAAACGGCGTGTTGTTCGATGCGAGACCCGTCAGGCCCGTCGACAAGGCAACCCTCTTGCCAACCACGTCCCATGCGATGCCGAGATCGCGGGAGGAGTCGCGGCTCGCCTCGATGAAGCGCACCTCCAGAAGAACCTGCTGCGAGCCACGCACTGCAAGCGCGTTGGTGACAGCGCCCGGCGCAAACTGCTCGGCAATTGCGAGCGCACGCGACATCGTCGCCGCATCGGTGACGGTGCCTGTGAGGAGCACCTTGCCGTTAATGCTCGCCAGCTGGACGCCAGAGGCGGGAACATGAGCGATCAGGCTTTTGCGCAATCCCTCGACGTCGAAGGTCACGTCGACGCTGAGCACCGCGAGGATCCGCTTCTGATCGTCGAGGACGGAGACGCTGGTGATGCCGATCTTCTTGCCGAGCACGTAAAGCGAGCGGTCGGTCAGCGCCACCACATCGGCGATCTCTGGATTTCCGATCAGGACCTCGGAAATTCGTTTGTCTGCTGCAAGGGTCACAGCGCGACTGACGACGACGTTCAAATGAACGTGCTCGCCGTTGGTTGCGACCTTGCGAATCGGAGCTGAAGCAAATGCGGGCAGCGCGTGGAGCGTCGCCAGGAAGGCCACTACCATAGCAAGCATGGCGCGCAGTCCCGCCCTACCTGCTTGGCTCCGGCTGAGCCCATCCCTCATTCCAAGAACCACTAGAGACACGATACGATCCCCATATGTTTCCAACTGCTTCACCACAGTCGGCGATGGCCCATCAGCGGGGTGCGACAGCCCCCTGCGCGTCTTCCTCGCTGATGGTCTTGCTGGTCGTGCCATTTGCGGGAGGCCCCGCAGCCTGGTCGCGTCTGATGGCGGCGACGCGCCGCAAATCCGTATGGCCGTCCACGAGCACCTCGTAGACGGTGCGATCAGTGCCGCGAGTGACGCCAATCGACGGATTGGCCGGCACGTCCTTCTCGTCCTTCTCGTCCTTCTCGTCTTTGGTCACCTCGACGGGAGGAGCTGGGGTGTACGCTTGGCGCGGAAGGTCGGAGACCTCGCTGCGTCTGATTTCGTCGAGGGCTGAAGAGCCAGCCCTGCGCAGTGCGAGTGACAGCTGCCCCACGCTCGCGGCGAGCATCAGCTTCTGAGCCTGCTCGGCATCCACCTCCAAGGTCACCGCTCTGGCCGGCTTGGCCTGGCGAGCGCGTTCGATGTTCTGGTCGACGGCCAGAACGCGAATGTTCTGAAGAAGTGTCGCGCTGTAGGCCGCACCCGGGGAGGTCGCTGCGGCGCCCTGGTTCTGCGTCAGCAGCACGTTGACGTGGTCCTCGGGCTGCACGAGACCAGCCACGCCCATCACGTCGTCGACGCGGATGGTGACGGCCGTCATGTCCTTGCGGATCAGGGCCGAGAAGGTCGCAGACTGCCCCGGAGCGCTCAGGCGCGATTGGACGATGGGCTCGTTCTCTCCGATCGCGGAGAGGACGGTCCGCCTCTCAAGAGCGAGCGCGCCCATGTTCGCGAAAGTGCCCGGCAGATCGAAGCCGCTGGGCCAGGGGATCTCTTTCAAGGCGTCGGACGTAAGCAGCGCCCCGAATGGCAGCGGCCGCGCCGCGACGACGATCTTCCGAACCTCCGGCACCGGCAGTGCAACGGGAGCTGAAACTGTCACCGGCTTGGGGCGGTCGGTACTGAAGAGGCTGGCCGTCAAACTTGTTGCTACCAGGGCGCAGATCGAGGCACCACCGAGCATGAGTACGGTACTCAAACGCACGTTCGCCCCCCAAAAAACTAACAAAAAAGGAAACGTCAAATAGGTCGGCAGGGCCCCCCTGGTTCGGGGGCCCATGCCGGAAGTTCGGAATCAGGGGATGTTGAGGGCGGTCTTCAGATCGCCCCACTTTTGACCAACCCAAGTGCCGACGTTCGTCACCGAAGTGACGGCGCCGGCCGTGATGAGCGCCAGGAGAATGGTGTATTCGAGGAGGGAGGCCCCCCGCTCGTCACGAGCGAGCCGGGCGAGTTCAGAATTCAGACGCGATACCATTTCGACAACTCCGTACCAAGCAAGTTAGTGTTAACGGGTCGATGTCCGTGCGCTGCCAAACGGCAGATCGCCAGCGCTTTGCACTGGGCTAACGGCGCAAAAGCCGCTTCGCCCATTCAGCCAGTTCCCCGTGCCCCGTTCGCAATCTTGTCCAAAATTTGTCCACAGGTTGTCCACAGGATGTCGAGGCACACGGATGCTGAACTAGGTTTGCGCCCGTCGTCAATGGACAGCACGGATTGCGCGCGAGGCTGAATTTCGGCATCAGCCATATAATCCAAACGACGTACGCCGATTAAAAAGATCCAAATATTTCCAATGGTTAACTTGCGCCGCGGCGGGTTTTCTGGACCACAGCTGGGTGTGGCCAGTTCTCATCAGTCACATCCAAATCGTGCCCAATGGAGCAAAACCCGGGCGCCGGACTCAGCGATGTAAGATTGCGGCAGCGATTTGGCAGTGAACGTCAGGCGTTGCTAAGGTCGCATCTCGACCTGCCCGCCTCGCCTCGGCGCAGAGTACGACACCGCCGAGATTGTGCGGGCGCCAACGATCATTGTGCCG
>LNFM01002972.1_pt1 | contig 35461 bp, 38 predicted proteins | sample 596031 | NCBI WGS metagenome assembly LNFM01 (sample SAMN04254537, study PRJNA301005) | activated carbon metagenome | isolation source: dual media filters at the Ann Arbor, Michigan drinking water treatment plant | place: USA: Ann Arbor
GCGGCAAGTTCTGCGGGCAGGCTGGCATCTGCGTACTGACCAGGGCGTCAATTTCCTCACCTACCAGGTGATGCGCGGCAAACGCGCTGTGTCCCGGTTGTCTGGAGTGGTTATCCCTAACTCGGTGCGTTTCGTCGATCCAGTTCCGCCCGTCAATCCGCTGCTCGTTCGCTTGGCCTTCGAACCTGGAGAACCGTGATCCCATGAGCTACCCACTCGAAGCATTGCTGCGGCCTGCTTATGAACTCCGTGCAGCGGCGATCTCCGGTCTTGCCGCGGTTGCGGCGCTGACGAGTCCATCGACCTTTCTGCTGACGGGGGAACTTTCGTGGGGTCTTGCTGGCGTTCTGGGGTGTCATGCCGTCTGGCGAGGCTGTGCCGGGTGGAGAATCCTATGCTACCGCGCGAACCTGCGACGCCAGCACCGCTACGTGGTGGCGTCCGAAGAAATTCCGTGGTCGACCGAACGATTGTTTCTGGGCAAGGGTTTCCACTGGGACCAGCGACACACGCAGCGTCTGCATGAAGCGAGGCTCCCCGAGAAGCAGGACCTGCTGGGCCCTGGACTGATAGGCCGTATCGCTGAATTCCTGCGGCCTTTGTCGCCCGAGCAATCTGCCGTCGGCGGTGACCCTGCCATCCACGGGGTCGAGCCAGCTGAGGCGGACATCTGGATGGACATTCGCGATCGTGTCGGACATACCCTGGTCCTGGGCACGACCCGTGTCGGTAAAACCCGCCTGGCCGAAGTGCTGCTCACGCAGGACATACGCCGGGGCGAGGTGGTGATCGTGTTCGATCCCAAGGGCGACATCGACCTGCTGCGCCGCGTCTACGCCGAGGCCAAGCGCGCGGGACGACATAACGAGTTCTTCATGTTCCACCTGGGACATCCTGAGCTGTCAGCACGCTATAACCCGGTGGGGAATTTCTCTCGAATCACCGAAGTGGCGACGCGTATCGCCGGACAGCTTCCTTCCGAGGGGCAGTCGGCGGCGTTCAAGGAGTTCGTCTGGCGCTTCGTCAATGTCATGGCCCGCGCGCTGGTGGCGCTGGGCCGCAAGCCCGACTACGAGCAGATCAATCGCTACGCGTCGAATGTGGAGCCGCTGTTGATCGACTACTTCGAGCACTGGCTGGACCGGGAGCAGGGTGCCGCCGGCTGGCGCGCTGAAGTCGAATCAATGGCGATCGACAAGAAGAGTCTCGACAAGGGGCTGCAGACAAGAGGATTTCGTGCGGTGACGCTGGTCGAATATGCACGGCGCAAGAAGCTGTACGACCCGATTGCGCACGCACTGGCTTCGACTCTCAACTATGAGAAGAGTTACTTCGACAAGCTGGTCGCATCCCTCCTTCCCCTGATGGAAAAGCTCACCACCGGGCGCACGGCATCACTGCTGTCGCCGGATCTCGACGATGCCAGTGACTGGCGTCCGGTATTTGACTGGGCCTCGGTGATCAACCTGGGCGGCATCGTCTATATCGGGCTGGATTCCCTGTCCGACTACGAGGTGGCCGCCGCGGTGGGTAACTCGATGTTCGCGGACCTTACCAGCGTAGCGGGGAGCCTCTACAAGTTCGGCGCTGGCAGGGGGCTTCCAGGCGAGACTGTGCCGCGGCGCATCGCGATCCACGCCGACGAGTTCAACGAACTGATCGGCGACGAATTCATCCCGCTGCTTAACAAGGCAGGTGGAGCGGGTTTCCAGGTGACCGCGTATACCCAGACCTGGTCGGACGTCGAGGCGCGTATCGGGTCACGCGCCAAGGCGGGACAAATCGCCGGGAATTTCAATACCCTGATCATGCTGCGGGTCAAGGAAGTGGCGACAGCGGAGTTGCTGACCAGCCAGTTGCCGGAGGTGCGCGTGGTCTCGACGCTTGTTTCGTCCTCGGTCTCCGATACCAACGATCCCGGCGAATTTGCCGACTTCGCCAGCCGCAACGAGGACCGAATCACCACGGAAAGCGCCCAGATGCTTTCACCAAGCGACCTGGTGCAATTGCCAAAGGGACAGGCCTTCGCGCTCATCCACGGCGGGCAACTGCACAAGATCAGGATGCCGTTGCCTGACGCCAGCCATGACCCGCTGATGCCGGCGAGCCTCGAAGCGATCGGCAGCGAGGTTAGGGGCCGGATGGATAGTCGGTCACACTGGGCACTGCATAACGAAACGGTGACGGAGGCAACAGTTGGCCTCTAGGAATGCGTCGTTTCACGAGGGCGGATTCGCTGGAGCTCTGCTTGCACCGCTGAAGCTCATTTTCGCTCTGACTATGACCTTCATCGGAATCCTCGTTGTGGCCTGGATTGTGGATTGGATATTCGTGTTCAAGGTCTGGCCGGACGGCATCGACCGCTTGAAGGGCATCCTTGCCGAAGACCTTGCGCGTGCGCTCGATCTTGCGGAATGGCAGGGCGGGGTGCCGGGCGCCGTGACCGAAACTGCGAACTTTGTTTATGGGATGGTTTTCCGGGTAACGGGCATACACGACATGGGAATGCGCTTCGCCGAAGGGGCGGCGCTATCCATCCCCGATACTGTTGTGCGCAATACCTTTGTTGCCAACCACGAAGTGATTGAGGCTGCGATGATCGGGGCACAGCTACTCGGTTTGCGTATGGCATCGCTCATTTTGGTAGTGCCGTTTTGTACTTTGCTCTATTTTGTCGCCGGGGTTGATGGATGGACGCAGCGCGAAATACGTCGGGCTTGTGGGGGAAGGGAGTCTGGAAGCCTGTACCATCGTGCCAAGTACTTTCAGATCGTGTTTTTGACTTTTGGGGTACTGGTTATCCTGCTCTGGCCATTGTCCTTCGATCAGCGGCTTGTCGGGATCCCAATTGCGCTCACAGTGGCAGCCCTCGCCCGACTGCAATGGGCTTATTACAAGAAGCACCTCTGATTAAAACGTATTGAACATCGATGGAATACTGTTGTTTTACGTTGGCCTTTACCTGAATCGGTGCGCGGCTGGATTCAGTGAAAATCACGCAAAGGTCGTGCTTTGTCCAGCATGTCCATGTCTGGGCGATAAGTTGAAGATTCAATTTCAAGCAGGCCGAGTATGGTGTGAAAAACGCTGGCATGTGTAAATCGCATTTGGCTTTTTATGCGCAGTGCCGGCAGATTTACGTCATGAAAGCTTGAGCCAAACCACATGATCGCTGGAATGTGAAGTTGAGTATTGGGAGCTATGACTTTGGGTAACCCGTGCAGATATAGACCGTTTTCCCCAAGAGATTCTCCATGGTCACTCACGTAGAAGAGGGCAGATTCGAATTTGCTACTGTTCTGTTCGAGTAAAGTGATTGCTTTAGCTAAAAAATGATCGGTATACAAAATTGCATTGTCGTAAGCATTCCCGATCTCCTCTCGACTGCAGCGATTGAGATCGCTGCTCTTACATACGGGCTTGAATTTTTCAAATTCAGGCGGATACCGGCGAAAATATGCGGGGCCATGGTTTCCCATTTGATGCAGCACGATGAAAATGTCACCGTCAGGATGCGAATCAATATAGGACTGTAATGCCGTGAGCATCCCTTCATCCCTGCATTCGATGTCGCAGATCGGGTTTACCTTTGGGGATTTGTAGTCCTGGAATTGCGTGCGATTTGCAACACTTTTTGAGTCCGAGTTGTTGTCTAGCCAAAGTACGTTGACATTGCTGCGCTGCAGGACATCCAGCAGATTCTCCTGGGCTGTTATTGCCGATGAGCCCTTTGATTCCCCGTCGAGCAAAAACATGCACGGAACAGAAACAGCGGTTGACGTGCCACAAGCCCAGAAATTAGCGAAGCTCACTACATTTTTGTTCTTCAGCTGAGGGTTTGTGTCGCGATGGTAACCGTTGAGCGAGAAGCGGTCGGCTCGGGCCGTTTCGCCGACGACCATAATGATCAGTTCCCGGTGAATGTCTGAAGCGGGAATCATTGCGTCCGCGCCTACAACAATGAGAGGTGCATTTGATGTCGACTCCAGTGAATGGCTCGCGAATTTGATTGCCGAATAAATGTAATAGGTGGGATTCGCGTGAGCACGCAGCTCTTTATGTTCTCGAAAAAAAGAGGCATAGAAGCCCCCAAACACCAGAACGGTCCCGATAACAAGCGCAAGTGTGGTCCCAAATAGTTTTAAGCGGGATATCAATTCTTTTCGAAAACCGTGCCACTGCAGCGTTACCCTGCTGATGATCAATGCCGGCACAAAACCGAGAAAGATCAGATAGGCAAACAGTTTTGGGTTAAGCAGCTCAAGGGTTTCAGCGACATTGGTATGTGCAACATTCCGCAACATTTCGTCACTGATAACGACCCCATAACTGTCTATAAAGTAGCTGGCGAGGGAGGACAGTAGCAAAATGACAATCAAAACCGGTTTCGTCGAGTGCCTGAAGCAAAGTGCTGACAGCAAAAGAACAGTGGCGCCGCCAAAAACAACAATCAAGGAAAGCAAAGGCATTAGATTGTTGCCATTCATCGGATACGTTTTTAATACGTTTGAGATGAAAGTGCTATTTCCGAAAACGGTCAAAAAGACAACAACGAACAGAATCAGTGTATTCGTGGACAGCCCGTTCTTTGCTAGGCTAAAAAATTTATGATTATTCATGGTGTTTTTTTCGTATTCTTATCGAAAAAAACGCCAAGCCCAGAGGATGCCGCCAAACATCAATATGATGATTAGCACGGCGTCTTCAATTAGTTTCAGATCTATGTTTAAGGAAATGATGGTTTGGCCAATTCCATAGCCAATTCCGGTGACCATTGTCGCCCATATAATTGCCCCCACAACGTTTAGTGTGGCGAAGCGAAGCAAAGTTATATCGGTTGTTCCCATTATTAGTGGTCCCGCGATACGCAGGCCGTAAAGGAACCGGACCGTCAGGATAAACAGTGAATCATGGCGTTCAAGAAGGCTGTGCACTCTTTGCGCATTCTTTGAGAGAATAGGAAAGCGCTGAATCAATGCTGGACCTTTCCAGCGACCAAATAAAAACGCTAGCTGATCGCCTAATGTAGCTCCAAATGTGGCCACCAGAACCACAAAATGCCAATCGAGCAGGCCACGATGGGCCGCAAAACCTGCGGCAAGCAGTATACTTTCCCCTTCGAGTAAGGTTCCGAAAAAAACGGCGAAATAACCATAGGATGCGACGAAGGCGCTGATCATGTGATGTCTCGGTTGAAGCGAATGCAAAATTCACTGACTACCCTCAGCTTTCTATGCAGGCAAAGTACATTATTCTGAAACTACTATACGTGTAGTTTTCATATTGGATCAAATGATCCTGCGCATCGTTTTTAATCGTTGTTTGATGAAATGGTCAAGGCCCTGGTTTAGGATTCAAGCGTGCGCATCCTGATTGTGGAAGATGACCGTATGATAGGTGTTAGCCTGCAAAGCGCCTTGCGCGGGGAGGATTACGCCGTGGATTGGGTTCTGGACGGCCGCTCTGCAGAGCTTGCGCTGGAGCAGACCCGGTACGATGTTGCTCTTCTCGATCTCGGATTGCCGCGCAAGGATGGCATTGACGTGCTCAAGGCGTTACGGGCGCGCAAGGATCGCACTCCGGTGCTGGTGTTGACGGCGCGCGATACTAACAACGACATGGTACGGGGGCTTGACGCAGGGGCCGACGATTATCTCGTGAAGCCTTTCGATCTCGACGTGCTGCTTGCCCGCGTGCGGGCACTGGCCCGCCGCAGCAGCGGCCGCGCTGAACCGGTGATTGAGCATCTCGGGGTGGTACTCAATCCGGTAACGCGCGAAGTCACACAGCATGACCGCCCGCTGGAACTCTCTTCGAAGGAATTTGTGTTGCTCGAAGCGCTGCTGGCGCGGCCTGGTGCCGTGTTGTCCAGAACCCAGTTGGAGGAAAAGCTTTACGGCTGGGGCGAAGAAACAGAAAGCAATACCGTCGAAGTCTACATTCATGGCCTGCGCAGAAAGCTCGGGGCGGATTTCATCAAGACCGTAAGGGGCGTGGGCTACATGGTTCCAAAAAGCGCGCAAGAAAAACAATAAGTATGAATATAATCAATGATTTGACATAAATGCTCGCCAGTCCCTCCTGCGTCTTGCCGAACTCATGAACTCGCTCCGAAGTACGTTGCTGGTCTGGCTGCTCACGGTCGTTGTGCTGGCCAGCGCAGTGCAGGCCATCATTCTGTACCGGGTCACGTTAAACGAGACCGAGGAACTCTTCGACTATCACATCCAGCAGCTCGCGCTGTCCATGCGCGATCAGGTGCTGCATGAGTCCCCGGTCGGTGTTGTCGTACCCGAGGACGAAAGCGAATACGACTTCGTGGTGCAGATATGGGGCCTGAACGGCGAACGTCTGTATCGGTCCCGACCGGGCAGCACCTTGCCCAACGAGGCGATCCTGGGATTTTCCAATGTGCGCACTTCCGAAGGCGAATGGCGCATGTTCAGCATCCGATTGCGTGACCGGGTGATTCAGGTTGCGCAGCCGATGGGTGTGCGCAGTGAAATGGCGCTGGCGATCTCGTTGCGCACATTGACGCCTTTGTTGCTCATCGTTCCTTTGCTGGCTCTCGCGATCTGGTTTGCCGTGGGCCGCGCGCTGCGCCCCATTAAGAACATCGCGAATGCGGTTGAGCGCCGGCATGCGACTTCGCTTGATCCGCTGCCGGAGCAGAAACTGCCCGAGGAAATCGCGCCGCTGGTCGGCGCGCTCAACCGGTTGCTTGCGCGGCTGTCGCAATCGATCTCCGCACAACAGGCATTCATCGGAGACGCTGCGCATGAATTGCGTTCGCCGCTGACCGCGCTGCGGCTGCAGGCCCAGCTGGTGGCGCGGGCCCGCGACGACAAGTCCAGGGAGTCATCCGCGGCAATCCTGGTGGCGGGCATCGACCGGGCGACGCGTCTCGTCGAGCAACTGCTGACCCTGGCGCGCAGTGAGCCGAATGTGGCTTTGCGCAAATTCGAATTAGTGCGACTTGACGAGCTTGTCCTTGATGTCGTCGCGCAGCATGCTGACATGGCGCACAACAGGCATATCGATCTGGGCGTACGAGAAGCGGAGCCGCTGTCGATTTCCGGAGACGCCGACAGCCTGCGCATACTGCTGCGAAACCTGATGGATAACGCGATCCGTCATACACCGCAGGGCGGGCGGATCGACGCCAGTGTGCTCACCCGGAATGGTTGCGCGGTCATCGAGGTGGCCGACTCGGGCCCGGGGATACCAGCGGAGGAGCGGGAGCGTGTCCTCGACCGGTTCTATCGCCGTCCGGGCAATGATGCGCCGGGCAGTGGACTCGGGCTCGCCATCGTCAAGGCCATCGCGGAACGACACGGCGCGGCTGTCGAGCTGGCGGAGTCGCCGGGTGGCGGGCTGGTGGCAAGAATTGTCTTCAGGTCGGCGCCGGGTTCCGAATTCGTCTGATGCGCTGTCCGTCACCAGATGCTGGGACGAATGATCGTCGGACGTAATCTCAATACACCATCAGGAGCATGATCATCACGAAACGCCCCCCCGAAACTTCCAGGCTCAATATTCGATTAACCGTTGTTCTGGCGGCTAACGTTTTGCTGATCTGGTTTGGATTGCGCGTCATGCTCTGGAGCAGCGTCGGCCCGCAACAGGCGGGATGGGTGAACGCACCCTCAATATTCGCGCGCGGTTTGTGGTTCGATCTTGCGACAGTTGCATTCCTTATCTCGCCATTTCTGTTGATGGAAGCCTTGCTGCCTGACCGCTGGCGTGCCGCCCGGCTGGTGCTGGTGGTTCGGTGGGTAATCCTGTGGGCGGCAATTTTTGTGCTGCTATTCGGTGCGGTTGCCGAGTTCGTGTTCTGGGAGGAGTTCGCGACACGCTTCAATTTCATTGCAGTGGACTACCTGATTTATACTCATGAGGTTATTGGAAATATCCGGCAATCGTATCCCGTGGGATGGATTCTGGGCGGTATTGGCCTGTTGGCGTTTGCTTTGGTCACAGTGATCTTCCGATTTGTAAAATTTTCAACGACCCCGTTTACGTGGCGAAAGCGTTTCGTCGCAGCCGCAGCCGCAGTTGCGTTGCCTCTGGCCAGTACCGGACTCGCTAACGTCGATCAAATGGAGGGTACGAGTAACGCGTACGCGAATGAATTGTCAGGAAACGGGTTGTTTTCTTTTTCAGCCGCAATAAGACGCGAAGAGCTGGACTACAATCGTTTCTACCGGACGTTGCCGCAAGCGCAGGCCGATGCGGTTCTTTCCCGGTTGGGGGTTGAACGCATCCCGCTGACGGATGCGCTGCGGAAACACCAACCGGATGAACACGAATCGACGGAATCCGGGCCATTGCTGCGCAAGCCGCGAAATGTCGTATTGATTTCGGTCGAGAGCCTGTCGGCGGATTTTCTCGGAGTCTATGGAGACCGGCGCGGCCTGACGCCCAACCTTGACCGGCTGGCAGCCTCGGGATTGAAATTCGAGCGGATGTTTGCGACGGGTACCCGCACCGTGCGCGGGTTGGAGGCCTTATCTCTGGGCACGCCGCCCGTTCCCGGGCAATCCATCGTGCGCAGACCCAACAACGAACATTTGGCCACGGTCGGTGAGTTGCTGGAGCATCAAGGATTTTCGACGTTGTTCATGTACGGGGGCTACGGCTATTTCGACAACATGAATGCGTATTTCGCCGGTAACGACTATCGGGTCATTGACCGGACTGATTTTCCGAAGGAAACCATACCTTTCGAGAATGTCTGGGGAGTGGCGGACGAGGCGCTTTTCGACAATGCCCTGATTGCATTGAATGACGCCCATCGAAGCGCCAAACCGTTTTTTGCTCATGTCATGACTACGTCAAATCACCGCCCATTTACGTATCCCGGGGGACGTATCGACATTCCGTCGCCTGGAGGCAGGGAGGGTGCGGTGAAATACACGGACTACGCGATTGGCCGATTCATCAAGCAGGCGAGCAGCAAGCCGTGGTTCGATGAAACCCTGTTTATCATCGTTGCTGATCATTGCGCATCTGTTGCCGGAAAATCCAAGCTACCCGTTAATAACTACTTGATTCCATTGATATTTTATGCACCAAAGCTGCTTGCGCCGGGGATTTACCCGCGGCTGGCCAGCCAGATTGACATACCTCCGACGATTCTGGACTTGCTGGGCGCCGAAGGCGATGACCACTTTTTCGGACAGTCGTTGTTTGAAGATCAAAAACTTCCTGAACGTGCTTTCATCAGCAACTATCAGGAACTGGGCTACTACAAGAACGGGCTGTTAACGGTGCTGATGCCGAAACAGCGTGTGGCAGCTTACCGCATCGATCCGATCACTTATGCGCCGGTGCCAGCCAAAATTGATGCGGAGTTATTGGACGAGGCCATTGCCTACTACCAGACCGCGTCACGAGCCTTCCGGCAGGGAGCACTCAAAAGCCCTGATTATCAGAAGCCATCCAGCCCGTGATGTGATGCCTGTCCAGGCAGGTGGCTTTATTGTTTTGCAGAAAGCTGGCTTTTAACGGTGACAGGAGGTAATTCGTCTTTTTTCGTCAGGGTCAGATAGATGACCAAAACTAGAATGACCATCAGGAAGATTACGCTTGTCAGGGTCGTTCCAAGCCCAAGGCCGCCGTTATCACGGGTCTGCGACAGGTAGTCGCCAATCGAGGCGCCGAGCGGACGGGTCAAAATATAGGCAATCCAGAACGAAAGTACTGCATTCAGCCCGAAAACGAAGTATGCGGCTGTCACGCTTGCGATCAGTCCGGCGAACAGGAGCGCAGAAGGAAGGTAGCCGAGCTTGAAATGCTCTGCGGTGAGATCCCCCGCTGCAGTGCCCAGCGCAAAAGTGAATAAAATGGCCAGCCAGTAAAAAGCTTCCCGTCTCGTCGTGTAAATGCTGTGGATGGACAGGGTTTTTTCGCTGAAATACCACATCCCGAAAGTTGCAGCCAGTGCGATGGAAAAGGCGATGGTGGTGGTCTGGAGGGGAACGCCGAAGTTGTCCACCATATTGTCGGTAATCAAAGTACCGACGACACTGAGCAGAACGACGGCCAACCAGTAGATGGAAGGAATGTATTTCCGTGCCCTGAACTGGAAAAACAGAACGACGCTCAACAGGGCGCCCATGAGGTAAGTGGTATTGGTCAGTCCCAGGTTCAGGTTGGTATTTAGGTAGTCCGCGGCAGTCTCGCCCATGGTGGTGCACAGAATCTTGATGATCCAGAAGTAGAGCGTGACTTCCGGAACCTTGTTCAGCATTTGTTCGATGGGTGACGGGGCTGTATTTTTTTGCCCTGCCTGATTATTGGTTCGAATGATGGATGTCATGGAATTTCGATCTCCCTATAGAGGCAAACGCAGGTATTGATGCCTGCGTGTGCGAGAACCACATGGCCGGCATGGGCAGGGTTCCTGCGTTACTGCCCATGCCAATGCTTACTTTTTCTGATCCGCTTTCAGCTTTGCCTTGTCAGAGGCGATATCCTTCTGTTCGCCCTTGATGTAGTGATGTTCTTTGTATACCGTTTCCGCGTCCCTGGACATTGCCGACATCTTGCCGGATTGGGTATCGGCTTTCAGCGTTCCCTTATCGGCACTCAATTGTTTTTCTTCACGCTGCAACGCCGATTTGTCTGATTTCATCTGCAGCGAGCCCGGCTTGTCGGCGGCGATAGCTTTTTTCTCGCCCTTGATGGCGCGCTGATCCTTGTAAACCTTTTCCGCATCCTTGGACTCGGCTGCCATTTTTCCGGACTTGGTGTCAGCCTTCAGCGTTTTCTCGTCCGCCTTCAACTGCGCTTTATCACGGGTCAGCGCCGATTGATCGGCTTTCAACTGCGCTTGGTCTTCCTTGACCTTGGAAGGCTGGGCGAAAGCGGTGCCGGTGGCGAGCATGAAAGCAAATGCCGTTGCCACTGCGAGCGCGCATGCATGGTTTATTGATTTCATGTTCGCGCTTCCCGTACCAACGTGCATTGCAGCATGTTGCATTGACGATACTCGTTGCATGATGATTCTCCTTGGGCTGTTACCGGGACGGACGATATGTCCACCCAGTCTTTGCACGCTACGCAGCGGAACTTAAGCCAACCTTAAAGGGAAAACGGGGCGAATCGTTCAGTTTTTGCGCCGCGCCAAGAGGATGCAGCCGCCCAGCGCGAGCGCACTGAATGCGGCGCCTGCCAGAAAGGTGCTTGCCGGCCCGATTTGCGACCACAACACACCGGCAAGCGTGCTGGCGACGAGTTGCAGTACGCCGACCGTGAAATAAAACACGCCGAATGCGGTGCCGCGCAGGTGCGCGGGCGCGGCGTCGGCGACGAGTGTCGCGAGCAAACCCTGCGTGAGGCCCATGTGTACTCCCCACAGCGCTGCACCCGTCATTACCCCGGCCGTGGTTTGCATTCCTGCCAGCACGAGATCGGCTGCGATCAGTGTTGCCAGACCTGCAGTGAGCAAAATATGCCGCGGCATGCGGTCGGACAATTTGCCGGCAGGATATGAAGTCAGCGCGTAAGCAACGGCCATCACCACCATGACCAGCGGCGCCCAGGTGATCCCCATGCCCGCGTGCTGTGCCTGGAGGATGAGAAATGCCTCGCTGAAGCGGGCCAGCGTCAATGCACCGCCGATGGCCACTACACCCCAGAATGCCGAGGGCAGGCTCCCGGTGCCGGCGAAAAGCGCCTTGGGTCGGGCACGGGGATGTCCGCTTTTGGGCTCCTGCACACAAAAAACGAGGATCGCAACCGCAACCACGGCGGGCACGACGGCGATCCAGAGCACGCTGCGCAGGTCTCCGGCGAATGCGACCAGCAGGACCACCGCTAGCAGCGGGCCGATGGCGGCGCCCACGGTATCGAGCGACTGACGCAGGCCGAAAGCGGCGCCGCGCTGTTCCGGCGGCGTCACGTCCGCGATCAGCGCGTCTCTTGGCGCGCCGCGGATGCCCTTGCCGAAGCGGTCCATGAAACGCGCTGCCACGACCCATTCCAGTGTTTGTGCCAGCGGAAAAATCGGTTTGGTCACCGCGGCAAGGCCATAGCCGATGACCGTCAGCAGCTTGCGTTGCTGCAGGCGATCCGCAATCGCGCCGGAGAAGAGTTTGGTCAGCGAGGCAGTCGCTTCGGCCACGCCCTCGATCAGCCCAACCGCGAGTACGCTCACGCCGAGCACCGTCGTCAGATACAGCGGCAGCACGGCATGGATCAGCTCGGACGACATGTCCATGAACAGGCTGACCAGGCCGAGCATCCACACGGACTTTGGCAATGTTTTTTTGATCATGGGAATACAGCATGCATCAGGTTTTGCAGATAAACAATGGACGAAGCTACCGCCCCGAACTTAAGTCCGGTTTAAGAAATACACTTCAGCATGATTGCAAGGCACGGAATGGTTCCATGCCGATCATCAACTGATCAGGAGTTTTCCCATGAAGAAGTCCATCACGATAGCCGCTCTTGCCAGCGGTGCAGCACTCATCACGGTAGTTGCATTCGCCGCGCAGCGCCAACCCGAACCTGATGACGATTACGCGGCGCTTTCCGCTGCAAAAATTACGCTGACGCAGGCCATCACGGCCGCCGAACAGCATGTGCAGGGGCGGGCCATCAAAGCCGAGCTTGAAAACGAGAACGGCAGGCTCGTGTACGAGGTGGAGGTGGTGAAGCAGAATATGGCCACCGACGTGAAGGTTGATTCCGCCGACGGCAGGATTGTCAGTGCAAAAGCGGATCCCCAGGATCGAGATGAGGGCCATGAACGCGGTGGGCACCACGACCAGCGCAAGTGATCGATTGCCGGCCCGGCGCTTTGCGCCGGGCCGCGCGGAAAGGATCGGCCATGCCCACCAACTCAACTGCTGAATTGGGATCCATGGAACAAATTATTGAGAGTTGCATCAATCATGACAAAACGTGCCTCTGACGAGGCTGTCATGTTTTTGGAAATACTCAATAGCTGCATGCTTCGACGTTTTTTTAGCTCCCCGACCTAGGCAAAGTTGAGAGCCCTTGAGCACTTCGAGTGCGCGGGATTAACGCCCGGCATCAGCAGCTGCGGTGCGCAGCGCCGTCAGTTGCATGCCGTTGTGGGCGATCGTTGATTAAACGGCTTTTTGGTCAATGGCGTTTACTTGCCGGTTTTTGGGGAAACCAGACAATGCAGACGACGATGAACACCAAAAGCGCAGCGGACGCGGAGTAGCGACTCAACGCAAGTCCCCCGGCAGCAACCGGTTTGTCGAGGAGGTCGCCGACCACTGCACCCAGTGGCCGCGTCAGAATGAATGCTGTCCAGAACAGAAGTGTGCGGGAAGTGCTGGTCCAGAAATATGCCGCCACGACAAGGGCGAGCAACACGCTGAACACCACTGCACCGCCGGTGTAGCCCAGCCCGGCGCTGTCGGCTGTCCAGTCCCCCAGGGCGGTACCCAGGGTTTGGGAAAACATGATTGTCACCCAGTAAAATATTTCGGCCTTGGGCGAACTCACGGTTTCCACCGACACCGATCCCAGTGTGCGATACCACAACGCAAGCGAGGCGATCAGCAGTGCGAACAACAGTGATGCGCCGCCGGCATAGCCGATACCGAGGGAGCGGTCAGCAAAGTCGGCGAGCGTCGTGCCGACCGTCGTTGTGGCGATAATCGTCGTCCAGTAAAGATATGGATGGAAGCGCTTGGCGGCGATCTGTGCGCCGACGGAGAGCAGAAAGATCGCGGCAAAAATGCCGGTGGCAACGAGATAGCCGAGATTCATCGACATCGATGCCGCATCGCCGCCGGTTTCACCCAGCGTGGTAGCGGCAATCTTGATAATCCAGAAGACCAGAGTGACTTCCGGTACTTTGCTCAGACTATTTTCGATTGTGGTCTTCATATCGTCTCCAATGGCTGGCAATGCGATTGCTGATTTTAATTAACTGACAATGACGTAAATAGTTGATAGATAACAATCGTTCGGCCTTGTCGTGCGTCATCGCGGCTTGGTAGAGGCAGACTGAGTTGCAAATCCGTTGTCATGTATTCACGTAATTCTCGGTAGCTTACGGGGCGAGAAACATGGCGGTAACTGCCGCCGCCATTACGGCGGTCGCCAGCCAGCCTGCGTAGCGCCCGCGACGGGTCAGCACGAAGCGACCCATCACCTTCGGGTCGCAGGCGAGCAGCATCATGAGCGCCATGACCGGGACTGCGAGTACGCCATTGATCACGGCGCTCCAATACAGCGCCTTGATGGGGTCGATCGGGGTGAAATCTAGCAGTGTGCCAATAATCGTCGCGCCAATGATGATGGTGTAGAAGCCGCGGGCCTCGAACCATTTGAGGTTCAGTCCCTCGCGCCAGCCGAATGCCTCAGCCATGGCATAGGCCGCGGAACCAGCTAGCACGGGTACGGCGAGCAGTCCGGTGCCGATGATGCCTGCCGCGAACTGGGCGAAGGCGAAGTCGCCGGCAATCGGCCGCAGCGCCTCGGCTGCCTGCGCTGAGGTCTGGATATCACGCACGCCGGACAGATGAAGCGTGGCAGCTGCGGACAGCATGATGAAAAACGCGATCAGGTTGGAGAAGGTCATGCCGATCACGGTGTCGAGTTTGAGCCGCCTGAACTCGCTTTTGCTGCGGCCGGCGCGTCGATGAGCGGCTTCTTTTCCTTGCGTCGCATCTCCTCGACTTCCTGGGAGGCCTGCCAGAAGAACAGGTATGGGCTGATGGTCGTGCCGAACACGGCGACGATGGTGGTCAGCATGCCGCCGGACCAGGTGATGTTCGGCAGGAGTGTGCCGGCGACAACCTCTTGCCAGGTACGTGCACCGTGAACACAACGCCGACGTAGGCAAACAGCGTCAGCGTCAGCCATTTGAAGATCGCAGCGAGCCGTGCATACGAAAGAAATACCTGCAAACCCGCGAGCAGCACACCGAACGCCAGCGCATGGCCGTGTTTGCCGCCGCCCACGACCAGTTGCAGCGCTTCCCCCATTGCCGCGATATCCGCCGCGATGTTGATGGTGTTGGCCGTGAGCAGGAGCAGCACCACGGCATAAAGCATCCGGCGTGAGTAATGGCGGCGGAGATTGCCGGCGATGCTGTGCCCGGTGACGCGCCCGATGCGCCCGCTCACGAGCTGGATCGCGATCATGAATGGCAGCGTCAATGCGGTCGTCCAGAGCAGGGAATAGCCGAACTGCACGCCTGCCAGCGTGTAGGTGGCGATACCGCTGGGATCGTCATCGGCTGCGCCGGAGATCAGACCGGGGCCGAGTGCCTTGAATGGTGATGGGCGCATATTATTTAACTTGTTGATTTATTTAACATTTATTGTGGTCGCTGCTTAAGCCTGATTTAAGGATCGCGTCCTACAGTGTGAGCCATGGAAGCGCGGGTGTCTCAGCAACGTCTTGTTGCGGGTACCGGCAAGTGCCTCCCCGATCAACTTTTCGATATGGAGATTTTCATGGAACTGAAACTGAAAACCGTCGTAAGCAGTCTCGCTGCCGCAGGTCTGGTGACCGTGCTTGCCGTGGGCGGTATCAAATACTACGAACCGGCTGGTGCGCATGCACGCAACGCGGTTGTCGCTGAGCAATCAGCAGCAGTTCTGGCTTCCGCTCGCAGTCTGCCGGATTTCTCGGCACTCGTCGAACAATACGGACCGGCTGTCGTCAACATCAGCGTCATGAAAAATATCAAGGCCAGTGCAACGACAGGGTTGCCGGGTCTCGACCCCAACAGCCCGTTCTATGATTTCTTTCGACGTTACCAGGTACCGGAGCCAGAAAGTCGCGCGCCCATGGGTGGCGTCGGTTCGGGTTTCATCGTCAGCCCGGACGGCATCATCCTGACCAACGCGCATGTTGTGGCCGATGCCTCGGAGGTCACAGTCAAGCTCACCGACCGTCGCGAGTTCAAGGCGAAGGTGCTGGGTGTTGATCCGCAGACCGACGTGGCGGCACTTAAAATCGACGCCGGCAATCTGCCGGCGGTGAAAATCGGCAACCCCAATGACTTGCGCGTCGGCGAGTGGGTGGTGGCTATCGGTTCCCCTTTCGGCTTCGAGAACACGGTCACTTCGGGCATTGTGAGCGCCAAGGCGCGCGCGCTGCCGGACGGCACTTACGTGCCGTTTATCCAGACCGACGTTGCGGTCAATCCCGGCAACTCCGGAGGGCCGCTGTTCAACATGAAGGGCGAAGTGATCGGCATCAATTCGCAGATATACAGCGGTACCGGCGGCTATCAGGGACTGTCGTTCGCGATTCCCATTGACGTAGCCGCGAAGGTGAAAGACCAGCTCGTGCATAACGGCAAGGTCAGCCGTGGCCGTATCGGTGTCTCGATCCAGGAAGTGAATCAGTCTCTGGCTGCTTCCTTCGGGCTCAAGAAACCAGCTGGTGCGCTGGTGAGTTCGGTGGAGAACGGCAGCCCTGCGGCGAAAGCTACCATCGAGCCCGGTGACGTAATTCTCAAGGCTGATGGACGGGAAATCAATCGTTCCATCGAATTGTCAGGCTACGTTGCCGATCTGAAGCCGGGATCAAGCGTGAAGTTCGAGATCTGGCGCAAAGGAGCCCCGCGCGACATCGTGGTGACGGTGGGGGAAGCGAAAGCGCTGACGCTGGCGGTTGCCGGTGCTGCCGAGCAGGCGGGTGGTCGGCTCGGTGTCGCGGTGCGCGCGCTGACCGCCGAAGAGCAGAAGGAGGCGCGTGCTCAGGGTGGGGTTCTGGTCGAGGATGTTTCCGGTCCGGCTGCCCGCGCCGGGATTCAGCCTGGGGATCTTGTGCTGGCGGTTAACGGTGCGCCGGTGAAGGATGTCGGCGACCTGCGCAGCCTGGTGGAGAAATCGGGGAAGAACGTTGCACTGCTGGTGCAACGCCAGAACGCGAAGATCTTCATCCCGGTCAATCTGGGCTGACACGGCGGGGCAGCGGCTCGTGCGCTGCCCTGCCTTTCAAGCAAAAACATTCATTTCAGGAGATCAATCATGAAACTGACAAAATATGCAATCAGTGCTGCTCTTGCGTCCGCAACCATGTCCTCGGCGCTTGCTTTAAGTGCGCCGCTGCCCCCAGCAAATGTGCAGGGTGATATTTCTTACCTCTCGGGCGGCATCGGCAGAGACGAGGCGCGGACAATCCTGACGGCAGCCAAGGATTATCCGCTGGCCCTCGAATTTGCACCGGTAACCCATGCCGGGCACGTGCTCAAAGCCGGTGACCCCGCCGCTGTTCCGGTGATCATCAGGGACCTGCAGGGGAGAGTCTTGCTGTCAGCGAATAGCGAAGGCCCCTTCATGCTGGTCAAGCTGCCCGTCGGGCGCTACCTTATCAGCGCTACCCATGGCGGGAAAGTCGAACGCCGTCATGTGTGGATTACCGGGGAGCCGAGGCTGGTGGTGTTCGAGTGGGCCGCCTGAATTTGGTTGGGTAGGTAGAATGCGTACAGCGCGCCATTCGGCGCGTTGCATGCGTGTCGGTTTTAGAAATGCACCGACGCGCGGGCAACAGCAAGCCCGATGCGGAGGGGGCGGAATGATTTACGATTTAGGCGGTTTTGTGCTTTCGCTGGCACTGCTGCTGGGTGCGGTCAAGAGTCGGAAATTTCTACTTCAGGTCGGCACTAATTCTGGGGTACGGTCGATCGAATTAAACGAGAAATTCAGTGATGCATAAAGACATAAGGCAAGGTTTTCTGCCTTGACGCTATCCTGACCCCTAGGATAGGATGTGCGCATGAGAGTAGCTACAGTGCATTCGTCACACCCTGACATTATCAAGCGGCTCAAGCGAGCAGAGGGGCATTTGAGGACTATTGTTGGGATGGTGGAGCTCAATCGTCCTTGCCTCGAAATAGCGCAGCAGCTGCATGCCGTTGAAAAAGCATTGGGTGCAGCAAAGAAAACCCTCGTGCATGATCACATCGATCATTGTCTTGAAGGTTCCATCAGTCCGACGGCTCCTGGTGCTTTGAAATCAATCAATGAGTTCAAGGAAATTACTAAGTATCTGTGATGCGTAGCCCAAGCAGAAAATCCATCGCGCTCGTCATGCTCATCATTTTTGTTGTGATGAGCCTTGGTGCTTATGGATTCAACTCGAAGTGGCTCGCACATGAACTGGATCATGAGCGCCAGGCGCCCATTGCTTTGGTCGATCACGACCATACTCCGCAGCCTGATCGCGAGAGCAGTCCTGTCCCCGAACCGTTGAGCGATGCCGAGCATAAACTGCTGCACGCTTTGTACCACGGACAGTATTTCGTCAATTCTGTTTTTTATGGCCTTGGGATATCGTCCGCCCGGACGGTTCACTTGTCGCCAGTTTTACTCGCTCTGCCTCCTGCAGAGTTTGAGTCTCCCTACCGCCCTCCCCGAAACGTAGCGCTCATCTAACTCCGCGTCGTTCGCGGAGCTGGATCCCCCTTTCTTTTTTGTGGCTCGATGAGCTGCGTGTTTCTGCTTGTCGCTTCGGCAAGCACTATACGAGGTTGATGATGAGACAAGAGAATCTGTCGCTGCATTTTTACGCGTTCTTCCTGGTCGTGGCAGGCGCATTGACAACAGTTGTCCAGGCGGCTGATCGGCCGGCTAAATTCACTGTCCCTGACGGGCAGATCAAGGCATTGGGCATACAAACCGCGCCATTGCAGAGCCAGGCAGAATCCGCAAAGGCGACTTTTCCTGCGCAGGTAGTTATCCCGCCGAAAGCAGAACAGGTCGTCAGCTCGCCGGTAGCCGGCTTGGTGTCACAGATTCTGGTCCAGCAAAACCAGGCGATTCGATCCGGCACACCGCTGGTGCGCATCGCGAGCCCCGAGTTCGGTCAGCTTCAATTGCAGTTGCTGCAAGCGACCCCTCGCGCCATTCTGGCGCGCCAGGCAGCGCAACGCGAACAGGCTTTGTTCCACGAGGGCATTATTCCGCAGCGCCGGGTGCAAGAGGCGCAGGCCGGCTTAAGGGAGGCTGAGGCGGCGCTGAATCATGCGAAGGCAGCCCTGCGTCTTAGCGGAGTGCCCGACGCGACAATCGAAAGCATTGCCGCTTCTGGCAAACCACAAGACAGCCTCACGCTGAATGCGAGGCAGGCCGGGATAGTGACGGAGATTGCGGTCAAGTCTGGCCAGCGCATCGACGCGGCAACAGCCTTGGTGCATGTGGCCCAGATCGATTCTCTGTGGCTCGATATTCAGCTACCGGTGCTGGAATCCGCACGCTGGCCAGTCGGGACCAGGGTGAAGGTGCAGGGCCGGGATGTTGCGGCACGCATCCTGAGCGCCAGCTCGACCGTCTCTTCAGGGAACCAGACGGTGCTGCTGCGTGCGGCGATTGAGGGGAAGGCCGGGCAGCTACGACCCGGAGAGTTCGTGACGGTTGAATTACCTGTGGCTGTCACAAAAGGGAGCTGGGATGTGCCCTTATCTGCAGTGGCTCACGACGGTAATCAGGCTTACGTGTTCGCCCGCGTTCCAGGTGGTTTTGAGGCCAGACCGGTGAGCGTTGTGGTGAGCGTCGGGCAACTCGTACGCGTGCAGGGTCCGTTGACTGCCGGCGAACAGATCGCCGTTGCCGGGGTGGTTGCTCTCAAGGGCGCCTGGCTCGACGGGAAGGAGAGCAAGTAATGCTGTCCCAACTCGTCAAATTTTCCTTGTCGCAGCGTCTGTTCGTTTTATTGACGACGCTGATCGTGGCTGGCGGCGGTTGGTATGCCTACCGTGGTTTGCCGATTGATGCCTTCCCTGACGTATCAAGTACCCAGGTAAAAATCATCATGAAGGCTCCTGGCATGACGCCGGAGGAGGTTGAAAGCCGGATCGCGATTCCGATCGAAGTGGAAATGCTGGGCATCCCGAAAACCAGAATTCTGCGCTCAGTCACTAAATATGGGCTGGTGGATGTAACCATCGACTTCGAGGATGGCACGGATATCTTCTGGGCACGCCAGCAGGTTAGTGAACGTCTGGGCGGGCTCACGGACAGCTTGCCGGGCGGCATCACCGGGGGTATGGCGCCGATTACCACGCCGTTGGGTGAAATGTTCATGTTCACCGTCGAAAGCGAAAACCTGACGCTCGCCGAGCGGCGCAGCCTGCTGGATTGGGTTATCCGGCCGGCACTGCGCACCGTGCCGGGAGTCGCTGATGTGAATGCGCTTGGAGGCGTGGTCCGTGCTTTCGAAGTTGTTCCCGATCAGCTCAAGATGGCCGCCAGCAGCGTGACCATGACCCAGCTCAGGGATGCGATCAGCGCCAACAACCGCAATGATGGCGCGGGACGACTCGGTGAGGGCGACGAAGTGCTGCTGGTGCGTAGCGAGGGAAGTGTCACGAGTTTGGATGACTTGCGCGCAATCGTGGTGCCGACGAAGGGCGGCTCTTTGGTCCGCATCGGCAATCTTGCTGAAGTCAAAATTGGCACCGTGACCCGCTATGGCGTGGTGACACAAAGCGGTCGCGGTGAGGCTGTCCAAGGCCTGGTTTTGGGTCTGGCCGGCGCCAACGCGCAAAAGGTCGTTGAGGGGGTCCGCACGAAACTGGAGGAACTGAAACCAACCCTTCCGCAAGGCGTGAAGCTTGATGTTTTTTATGATCGCGCCTCGCTGGTGACCAAGGCAGTTGGTGCGGTTTCGTCTGCGCTACTTGAGGCGACCGCGATCGTTATCGTGCTGCTTGTGCTGTTCCTGGGCAATATACGGGCGGCGTTGACGGTGGCTCTGGTGCTTCCGCTGGCGGCGTTAATTACCTTCATCCTCATGCGCGGTTTCGGCATGTCTGCGAACCTGATGAGCCTGGGCGGTTTGGCCATCGCGATCGGCATGCTGGTCGATGCCGCTGTCGTAGTGGTCGAGAACATTGTTCAGCGCCTGGCGACCGATCCCACCGCCGGCAAGTTGCCGCGGCTGCATACGATCTACCGTGCCGTGCGCGAGATCGCAGTCCCGGTCACGTCCGGGATCTTGATCATCATTACAGTGTTTTTGCCGCTGCTTACCTTGCAGGGCCTCGAAGGGAAATTCTTCGTACCAGTGGCGCTTACCATCGTGTTCGCGCTGGCCGGCTCTTTGGTGTTGTCGCTGACAGTCATTCCGGTGCTCGCGTCCTATCTGCTGAAGGAGGTCAAGCACGAAGACCCCTGGTTGCCGCGCAAGCTATTGGCGCTTTATGAGCCGGCACTTGTCTGGGGACTGGGCCGGCAGCGTGTCGTTGCCACGGTGGCAGTGGTCATGCTGCTGATGGCGGGTTTGATTTATACCCAGGTCGGCAAAACCTTTATGCCGACCATGGACGAAGGCGACCTGATTGTCGGCATCGAGAAGCTGCCGTCGATCAGCCTGGAACAAAGTGCCGCACTGGATCTGAAAATACACCAGGCCATCATGAGCGCCATTCCGGAAGTCACCGGGATCGTCGCGCGTGCCGGATCTGATGAAATCGGGCTTGATCCGATGGGGCTCAACCAAACAGACACCTATCTGTTGCTGAAGCCGCGGGACGAATGGCGCCTGAAGGGAAAGAGTGCGCTGATGGAGGAGGTGCGCAAGGTGCTCGACCCGATGCCGGGCATCAAATACAGCTTCACGCAGCCGATCGAAATGCGCGTGTCTGAAATGATCATTGGTGTGCGGGGCGACCTTGCGGTCAAGATTTTTGGCCCTGATCTCGACAAGCTTAACGAATATGCCAGTCAGGTTGAAGCAATGCTCAAGACGGTTCCCGGCAACGAGGATGTGTATACCGTCGAGAACGACGGCGTGCAGTATCTGCGGGTAACCGTTGATCGCCTGCAGGCGGGCCGGCTTGGCTTGAGTGTCGAAGAAATCCAGGATGCGCTGCGGACGCAGATTGAGGGGCAGCGTGCCGGGATTGTGATTGAAGGCAATCGACGTACGCCCATTGTGTTGCGCGGAACCGAGGCGGTGCGTACGTCGCCGGCCGAATTTGGCGCCATGCGCATCACAACTGCGGACGGCAGCACGGTCCCATTGACCAGTGTCGCAAAACTGGAGCGCGCCGAGGGGCCCGTCAAAATCGACCGGGAAATGGGCAGCCGTTACAGCGTGGTCATTGCCAATGTCAGCGGTCGCGATCTGGTTGGTTTCGTGGAAGAGGCAAAAACGCTCGTTACTCAGAAATTGCCCCTGCCAACCGGGTATCGCATCAGCTGGGGCGGGCAGTTCGAGAACCAGCAGCGTGCGGCGGCCCGGCTGACGATTGTTGTTCCGGTCGCACTCGCGCTCATCTTTGTGCTGCTGTTCTCGACTTTTGGTTCGGTTCGCCAGGCACTGCTGATCCTCAGCAACATTCCGTTTGCGCTGGTCGGTGGCATTGTCGCCCTGTGGGTGACGGGGGAATACCTTTCCGTGCCGGCGTCGGTGGGTTTCATCGCGTTGCTGGGCATTGCGGTTTTGAACGGCGTCGTGTTGGTCAGTTATTTCAATCAATTGCAAAGCGAGGGCATGAAGCTGGCTGAGGTGGTCGTTCAGGGCGCGAAGCGACGTCTGCGTCCGGTGCTGATGACGGCATCAATTACGGCATTCGGACTGATTCCGCTGCTGTTTGCAACAGGGCCGGGCTCGGAGATTCAGCGACCTCTGGCCATCGTCGTAATCGGCGGCCTGATTACGGCGACGGCACTTACGCTGATGCTGCTGCCAATCCTGTATTTACGATTCGCATTTCCGAAACGGGAGGTTTCCCATGTCTGACCTTTGTTTAACGTTGCTGTGTCCGCCAGGGGCTGAGGAAAAACTGCTCGACCATCTTCTCCTGTCACCTGACATTGTGAAGGTTTTTACCAGCACTACGACGGCTGCGCACGGTTTGTCTCACGAGAATCTGGATCAGGCAGAACAGGTGTTGGGCCGGGCGAGAGCCACGGCAATACAGGTGATTCTCGCTGCAAGCGATAAAACGGCACTGCTCGACGCGATCCGCCAGCAGTTAGCAGGAACTGGCATGCGCTATTGGGTAACCACGGTGGTAGAGGCAGGGGAGATCGCATGATGATTCGACTGATCTTTGTCGTCTGGCTGATCCTTCCCGGGGTTGCATCTGCAGCCCAGCCCGTCAATCTGAGCGGGCTTTTGCCAACTACAGTTGCGCGTCCGCTACTGGAGCAGGATCCCGGTGTTGCCGCAGCTCGCGCAGGCCTTGAAGTGGCCCTGCAGGAGGCGAACATCCTTGATCAATCTCCCCATGAATGGACCACACGTGCCACGGGGCAACAGCGAAGATTGGAAAGTGGCCCGGGATACAACGAATGGAACGTGGGCATTGAGCGAACAATCCGGCTTCCCGGCAAGGCAGCAGCTGACCGTAATATTGGCAAGGCGGCGGTTGAGGAGTCGCGGGCGCGTTATGGCGAGGCCATACACGAAGCGGCCCGGGATCTGATGACGCTTTGGGTAGACTGGCTCGCTGCAGAACGAGCACAAACACTGGCGATTAATAGTCTCCAGTCGGTGCAGGCCAGTCTTGACGCCGTGGAAAAGCGCATTCGCGCCGGAGACGCCTCGAAGCTGGATTTAAGCATCGCCCGTGCCGAACTGGCCGAGCAAAGACGTATGGATAATGACGCGAAGACCCAGGTTTCGGCAGCGTGGATGCGCCTGTCTGCCCGCTTTCCGGGAATTGGGCGTCCGCCACTGGTGTTGCCAATGCCATCGCCGATTGGTGAGGATGTTGCATTCTGGCGGGAGCGAATTATCACCGAGAGCGATGAGCTTAAAGTCGTGCAAGCGCAAATGCAAATGGCTCAAAGTCATGCAGACCGGGCGCGTGCGGACAGGACGCCCGATCCAACGCTGGGGGTCTATACGGCCTCGGAGGTCGGTGGGCGGGAGCGAATTACCGGGGTCATGATCAGTATCCCGATCCCCGGAGGGCTGCGTGATTCACGCCATGCAAAGGCGAATGCTGCCGTGCAGGTCTCGCATCAGGAATTAGAACGCAAAAAACGCCAGCTTGAAGTGGGGGTTGCAGGCGCGTTTGCGACTGCCAGAGGTTCCTATGACAGCCTGCAAATCGCAAACGAAGGTGCGGTGGCCATGCAGGAAAACGCTGTGCTGATGCAACGTGCCTATTCGCTCGGTGAAGCGGAACTGCAGGCCTTGCTGCTTGCCAGGCGCCAGGCAAATTCTGCCTTGAACAATGCACTGCAAGCGCAAGTCACAGCGCTGAAAGCCTACTACGGTCTCCTCGTTGACGCTCACTTGATTTGGGATCTTGAAAATGACTGAGCGTAAAGGCAGTAATTTTTCCATTTCTGAAGTGATTGGTTTTATCACAGAGTCAGGTGTGGCTTTCCCAACTGGCGTTGTCATTGGTGGCGTGTATCTGTGCTATGCGAGCCCAAGACATGGAGATCGATAAGGCGATTGAATTTTGTATTGCCGTTGTCTTCGTCAGCGCGCGTTATCAACGGTGGGAGAGCATCTAATTCCGAAAGCTCAATCTTGATTTCAAGGAGACAATGTATGAATACTGCTTTGACTGCTCTCATTATGGTTTTTGCAACTGTAGCGTTGGGGGGGTGCCAGACCTCGATTCTAAAACCGATGTCGGATACCAGTACTTTCGCTACTGTGAAGTACCCAATCTTTGTGGGCGACACACAAATAACCGTATCGCATGACGGCAAGATCTATAACGGCATAGCTGGTGTATTGCACAATGACATGACTGGTGAGCAGGCGCTAAGGTTTGGTTGGGAACCCAACCACAAACACAGGAACATCAAGCAGGAGATGCTGTTCCTCTTCGGCGAAACTACGCTGACAGCGGACGATGGCGAGAAACTCATTTGTGATCATCTTAAGCACGGCGACGACTGGCGTTTGCGCTGCAATATGGTCGGGGGCAAAGAAATGGTGCTATATCGGGTAAAACAGTAATACTTTCTGGTGTGACCAAATATCGATTGAATTGCCTACGATCAACCTTCAACAGATGATCATGAAAACGGATGCGTGTTTGCCGCCAACCTCGATTTGGAGTAACAGGAATTTCACCTTGTTTTTCTCGGCGCAGATCATTTCTCTGCTGGGTAGCGGGGTAACCACGATATGTCTTGCGCTGTACTTGCACCAGTTGGTGGGGGGCGCATCGGCCGCGGCGGCAATCGGCAATGCGCTCATGTTGCGTATCCTCGCCTTTCTGTTGTTTTCTCAACTGGCCGGAGTTATGGCCGATCGAGTCAATCGCAAAAAGATTCTGATAGCGGCCGACATCACGAGATTCGGGTTGCTTGCCCTGTTTCCGTTCACCGAAAGTGTCTGGCAGATTTATGCCCTTATATTCGCGATAAACGCGGCAACCGCGTTCTTCACACCGACTTTTGAGGCGGCGCTGCCAGAGGTAGTAGGGCAGGAGCACTACGTCAAAGCCTTATCATTCTCGCGTATCGCCACCGACGTTGAAGCCGTCGCCGCACCAGTGCTTGCCGGGTTGCTCGTTTCCTTCGTCGGTCTGCGCTGGGCATTCTGGTTCGACGCCGCAACATATCTCGCCTCGGCCGGGCTGGTTATCTTGTGTACGATTCGACTGCGTCCTGACAAAACCGAAAAGCTGTCTTTGAAGAAATTTTTCGACGAACTCGGTTCAGGCACCCGTATCCTGCTGCGCGAATCGTCATTGAGACGAGCGCTGGTATTGAGTTTTGCGGAGGCTACTGCAGGCGCTGCCGCTATTGTCGCTACGGTGGTTTACGTGCGAGATGTGCTTTTTTTGGGTGAAACAGGCTTCATCTTGACGATGGCCGCGCTGGGACTTGGATCTACTGTTTCTGCGCTGCTATTGAGCCAATTTACGGGGCGATATGAATCGAACTCAGGGAGTCCGGCTGCACTTCACGGGAGGCGCCATCGCTGGACCGAATTCGCACTGGTGGCCGGTGGCGTATTGTTGGGACTCTTGCTGCTACCCGGAATCTGGCAACCGGTGATAGGGTTGTTTGCGGTGCTATGGTTCTTCAACGGAGCCGGTCAGGCACTGATCGCCATATCCTCATCGACACTGCTGGCTGAACATACCAAGGATAGTGAGCGCGGGCGGGTTTACGCCGCTTATTTCGCCTGGACCCATGGGTTCTGGCTGATCACCTATCCCGCCATCGGACATGGCACGGCGGCCTTTGGTGCACCGTTGACATTCACATTGGCTGGAATGGTCTGTTTGGTCGTCGCTTTCATTGCATTTTTCCGCAGACAACCCTCGACAGATCACGCGCATTGAATTGACCTGCCCCCTTTAGCCATACCAGTCGTTAGGCAGAAAGTCCGGTTGCAAAGTTAAAAGGAATCCTTCAGTGGTGGGTAGAATTGCATCGGTAGGACGTTGCCGATGTAATGCGGCGAACTTGGCGGGTACCCGCCTGCAGGATCTCCTGCACCGTCGAGACTTCCGCCCAGGATGGATGCCATTTCGAGGACCGTAATATTTTCGCCAGGCATGTTGCCGTCGCGAATCATGAAGGCGGCAGCAGCCAAGGCCCCGACACCTCCACCAATGATATAAGCCTTTGATTTAATTATTTAATTTTTACAATGCTCATAACTTGATGCGGTTAAGCCTCAGCGCATTGGTGACCACCGACACTGAACTAAGTGCCATTGCGGCCCCGGCAAAGATCGGTGAGAGCAATATCCCGAAAGCCGGATACAGCACACCTGCAGCAATGGGGATGCCAAGCGCGTTGTAACCGAAGGCGAACACCAGGTTCTGCCGGATGTTGCGCATGGTGGCGCGTGACAGCACCGCGGCTCGGGCGATGCCGCGCAAATCGCCTTTGACCAGTGTCACGCCCGCGCTGGCCATGGCGACATCAGTGCCGGTGCCCATCGCAATGCCGACATCGGCCTGGGCCAGTGCCGGTGCGTCGTTGATGCCGTCGCCGGCCATCGCCACCTTGCGACCTTCGCCTTGCAGACGTTTGACATGCCCGGCCTTGTCTTCCGGCAGTACTTCCGCCAGCGCCTCGTCGATGCCGAGCTTGTGCGCGACCGCCTCGGCCGTGCGGCGTGAGTCGCCGGTGAGCATGACGATGCGCACACCGGAGCGCTTGAGGTTCGTAATAGCCTCGGGGGTGCTGTCCTTGATCGGATCGGCGACCGCCGCGATACCTGTTGCAGCGCCGTCCACACCGAGGAACACCACCGTCTTGGCTTCGGCGCGCAGGTTCTCCGCCTGCACTTCCCAGCCTTGCGTGTCGATGCCGTTCCGCTTCAGGAAATCGTGGCTGCCGACCAGGATGGTGCGCCCATCGATCACCGCCTGGACCCCCAGGCCGTTGACGGCATCAAAAGACGCAGCAGGCCGTAGCGCGAGACTGCGCGCTTTTGCGCCCTCGACGATGGCATGCCCAATGGGATGCTCTGACTGTAGTTCCACGGCTGCCATCAACGCCAATGCTTCGTTCTCCGGCATGCCGGCCACGGCAAAATCGGTGAGCGCCGGCTTGCCCAGCGTCAGCGTGCCGGTCTTGTCCACGACCAAGGTGTCGATATCCCGCATGCGCTCAATGGCTTCGGCGTTGCGAAACAGGATGCCCGAACGGGCGCCTTGGCCCATGGCCACTGTCATCGAGATCGGCGTGGCCAGTCCGACTGCACAGGGGCAGGCGATGATCAGCACCGCGATGGCATTGAGCAGTGCATAGGCCAGCCGCGGCTCCGGTCCGACGAACCACCAGACCAGCGCCGTCACCACGGCAATCGCCACCACGATCTGCACAAAATATGCCGCAATGATATCGGCGAGGCGCTGAATCGGAGCCCGCGTGCGTTGCGCTTCTCCCACCATATGCACAATCTTGGCGAGCAGGGTGTCCGCGCCAACACGTTCGGCGCGCATGAGGATTGAGCCGTTGCCATTAATGGTGGCACCGGTCACGCGATCACCTGTCGCTTTAGCGACCGGTACAGGTTCTCCGGTAATCATCGATTCGTCGACCCGGCTGGCCCCGTCGATCACAGTCCCATCCACAGGTACCCGTTCCCCGGGCTTCACGCGCAAACGGTCTCCGACCACGACGGAGTCGAGTAACACCTGTTCTTCGCTGTCGTCTTCACGCAAGCGCCAAGCGAGATTGGGGGCGAGCTGCAGCAGCTCGCGGATCGCCTGGCTGGTCTGACCCATAGCACGTAGCTGCAGCACGTCGCCCAGGATGACCAGCGTTACGATGACCGCGGCCGCTTCGAAATAAGTTCCTACGGCGCCGTCGTGTTCGCGAAATTCAAGCGGGAACAGGTCGGGCAGGAAAATCGCAAACAGGCTAAATAGGTAAGCGAGTCCAACGCCGAGGCCGATCAGCGAATACATATTGAGCGCGCGGTGGGCGAGTGATAGCCAGAATTTGCGCAGAATCGGCCAGCCGACCCACCACACCACGGGAGTGCCAAGCACGAACTCGATCCAGCCGCGCGCCCGCGGCATCAGGCCAAAGGGCTCCTTGATGCCGACCATCGGCGACATTGCGAGAATGACCAGCGGGATGGATAACGCGACGCCGATCCACATTCGGCGGGTCAGATCGCGCAGTTCACTGTCGTCCGCCTCCCCGGTGCCGGCAATGGGTACCAGTGACATGCCGCAAATGGGGCAGGCGCCGGACTTGTCGCGCAGGATCTCCGGGTGCATCGGGCAGGTCCATTGGGCTGCTGCCGATACAGGTGCGCTGCCAGCAGGCGCGGGCGTCGCCGGTCCATGATTGTGCGCATGCGCCTGGTGCGCAGGCTTTGCGTCATCTTTCATTTTCGGATCTCCATAAGATGCGTAACGGTATTGAAGCGGATGAGCTGCGCCGATCAAACAGCCGCGGCCATAGCGCCCGATAGGTGACGGTCATCAATGGCGGCAGGATCAGCCACTGCAGCAGAGGAGAAAGACCGATGCCAAAAATCATTGGCATGTTCGCGGTGTAAGCCCAGCTGCCGATTTCATAAACGTTAAACCATTCACTCAACACCGTGAAGGCCATCGCGCCGATGATGACGATTGCGCTGCCGGCAATCGGCCTCAATACCGGCCAGTCCTTCTGCCGGAGCGTAAAGCCAGCCAGTGCAAACAGCGTAAGCGCAATCACGACGTCACCGAGGGAGCAATGCAGCACAGACCATGCGATAGTCATTCGGTCGGCTGAATCCCAAAGCGTATAAAGCCTGACATGGGCGATTTCCCAGGCCAGACTCAGCACAAGGGCGAACACCGACCACAGTCCGGCACGCGCAATCACTCTGGTATCCGCTGTTTCACTGACGCCGGTCATTGTCGATTTTGCGTCCTGTGAAGAAGATCCTGGAAGAAGTTGTACAGCGGAGCAAACACCAGGCCGAAGTAGATGCCGTAGACGAATGTTTCAACCAGTCCGAGCAGGAAACTGGGCCAGGTCAGCCAGGTGAAGCCGGGCAGGAGTTTCAGCCATGCCTCATACATGCGATGTTCAAACAATAGGTCGCCGGCCACGCAGATGACATAGCTGATCATCAGGAAAAATCCGGCAGCAAGCCCCACGACACGCCAGTCGAGTCTATGCATGATGCGCCTCCTGAGATTTGGCCCTAACGAAATTGGCCGGAGTCAGTTCGAATTTTTTTCTGCAAGTGTCCGAGCAAAAGTAATAGGTTTTTCCTTCATGCACCGCCGCTGCTTTTGCATGATTCGGATCAATGGTCATTCCGCATACAGGGTCTTTGGTGCCGTTTCCTGCCGCGGCTCCGGCATCGCTGTGTTTGCCGTGGCCACCCATCATGTGCGCTCCACAGCCGTAACGCATCATCACGTAGAACAAGCCGCCCCAGACCACCAGCCAGGCCAGACTCTTCAGACTTTCCGTATCCATGATTTACCTCCGTTATCCGGTCGCGGGTCCGCGCCGAATACAGCACGGACCCATGACCTTATTTCGCCGGCACGTCGTGCATCAGCATGTCGTGATGCATCATCTGCTCCATCATCGTCTGCATCATGTCCATGCGTTTTTCCATCATTTCCTGGCGCTGCTTCGGGTCCATACCGGCCATCTGACCGCCACCTTGGCCCCCCATCATGGATCCCCCCATGCCGCGCATCATCTTCATGTTGGTGTTCATCGATTGCATGTGCTCCTGCATCAGTTTTTGACGTTCCTTGGGATCCTTGGTCTGGTGAGCTTTGTCCATTTGCTGTTGCATGCGCTTCATGTTGTCCTGCATCTGAGTCATATGTTTATCGTCCATCATGCCCATGGGCTTGGTGGTGTTTTCTGCAGCCAGCGCGGCAGGAGTGGTGAGTGTCAGCAGTGCGAGCATGGATGCCGTAATTGCGGATTTCATGGTTTTTCCTCGATTAAATAGAACAGCATGGCTCCGGGGAGTGCTCCCCGGCGCAATAGTTCGTCGCGAAAAGCGGGTACGGCGCGCTGCGCCGGCCAAGGAGCTAACTGCGGAAGTTGCCGAACAGGATGAAACGGGAGGGGGTGGCAACAGGAGCCCGGGCCGAAACAGCGGTCAAATGCAATCCCGTTTCCCGGGCAGAAGCGAACCGCAGACTCAGTGCCGGCAGCGGCTGGTCACTACTGACCGGCACTTGGCTCCATCCGCTGGCTTGTGGCTGTGCCGACTTGAGGTGGCAATGCCGGGGTGTTTCTGCCGGTGTTGCATCGACCACATTTTCGGCATGGTAAACACCTGTGGCGGCATGCTCCGAATTGACAGGGGTGTGTACACCGGCCACTGTTGCAGAGGCTGTCAACGGAGCAAGCAACAGAACGGCCAATATCGCGGCTAATCGCGCAATGCTGGAACCGTTTAGGCTGACTTTGCTCACACGGAATATTCTCCTCGCTGGCGCGAAACGGGTATTGATTTAGATCAAATTCCGGCCGTTAATGACGGGTTGTCATGGGCTCCTTATTCCAAGCCTCGTGCTAGCTTCATACTCCATCATTTCCTGAGTAAAAGTTCGTACGGCACCGTACATCCAGACACCTGTGCACTGCCATACCAGAAATAACGCCGGGCGACGCCGCGACGGAGTTTCATTAAGGCGGGTTGTGAGTTTCAGTAACGTGCATAGATGGAGTGACGGCCTTTTTTGTCGACCAGCAGCACGTTGTAGGCCTGGGGCGTGGGGGATTCCATGCCAGGCGAACCCTGCGGCATGCCGGGCATGGCAAGGCCCGCTGCTGCCGGACGTTCGGTCAACAGGCGCCTGATTTCACGTGCCGGCACATGGCCCTCGAGGGCGTAACCATTCACCACGCCGGTATGGCAGCCGCCGAGTTCATCGGGTATGCCGCGGCGTTTGCGCTCGACGCTGGTGTCTTCGACTGCAACCGGCTTCACACGGAAGCCATTGGCGCGGAGATGATCCATCCACGCGCCGCAGCAGCCTCAGCTGGGGTTGAGGTAAACCGTGACCAATGGCGGTTCTGCGGCAATCACAGGTTTTGCAACTGTGGCAGCGAGCGCCAGGATGAAAGTCCTTCTGCTGGTCATGTCATTACTCCATCAGGAAAGGGAAAGATGCGGTCAGTCCGTAGCTTACTTCAGCAGTTCTTCGAAAGACTGCGGGGTGAAGCCCTGCATGCGGCGGTCTTCGACCAGGATCAGGGGTACGCCGTTTCCGTTGAGGGCGCGGAAATTCTCCAGATTGGTCGCCGAGGCCTCGATATCGTATTCGACATAGCTGAACTGATGGCGCGCGAAATAATCGCGTGCTTTTTTGCAGTACGGGCACCAGCGGGTGCTGTACATGAATACCGGGCTTTTGTTGTACTGACCATGTCCCTCCACGGTTGCCGACGTGGAGAAATATTCGCGGATGGCAGGCAGTCCTCCCAGCAGCAGGCTTAGCAATACCAATGCGGCCAGCGGATAAAACCGCTGCTTGGCACCCGCATGAAAATTGCGAAAATAGACACGGATTCGATTCACGGATTCCCGCCTTTGCCACCAGAAATGCCGTTTCATCTTAATATCAGTGCCTGTGGAGAGTCAGTTCTCGTTGTGCCTTGCGTATTTCCTCTGGCCATGAAGATTTGATGTAAGCCAGTACGGCCCAGATTTCTTCATCTGAGAGCGTTCCAATGAATGCGGGCATGTCGCTGCGGTAGTCGGGCGGGGCGTATTTCCCGGGCAACAGTCCGTATTTTGTGATGCCAAAAAGCGCCGAGTCAGTGTGATGCCATGTGTGCCCCGTCTGGTCATGTGGTGGGGCGGGCATGCGGCCATTGGGCAGCTTTTTGCGCCAGTCGGGGTGTCCTTCAAGGCGCACGCCGTGACACGCAGCACAACTGCGCTCGTACATTCTTTTCCCGACGGCCACCTGTGCCACGTTGTCCGGATCAGCCCGGGTCGGCGGGCCTTTCAGTTTTAACTCAACGATAATGCCGATCAGGAACAGCAATATACCCATCGCAATCATGATCCCGATGGTTTTCGCAGTTCTTGATTTCACCGAAATGGGTTCTTGATTGGCTGAGGGAGCATATTCCGAAGGTATTTTCCTTGAGCGAGATAGCTGGTGCCCAGATGAAAGGTTTCAATTACCCGAATGCCCGGGCAATAGTCCCGCAATGGTTCCCAAGGGCGTGCAAGACCGCGGTCTGTGGTGCGATAACGCTGTCCTCGCCATCGGATCCAGTTGTTAAGAGGAAAGGCCCACCACCGGTCGATTTGTTTTGCGCCGACCGTGATCACACGCGCATCGTGACGTACCATCGAGAAAATGTTCTTGAGCGATGCGGCTGATTGCAGTACGTCGTGTGCAAAGCAGAACAACAGCGCATCGGCATGATCGGTGATACGTACCGCATCGACCGGTCCAACAACCAGTTCAATATTCCGGACATCGGATGCGGCAATGCGCTGCCGGGCAATGGCAGCCATTTCAGGGCTGTGATCGATGCCAATGACTCTCCCGCGAGGGCCGACGCGGCAGGCCAGCTCAAGGAGTGTAGCGCCGGTGCCGCAGGCCACGTCAAAGACGGTTTGCCCTGGCTGCAACACCAGGGCATTCACCGCGGCACTACGGATATAACCAATTCGTCGGCAACTGGCGTCATACGTTGATGCAAGATCACGGTAATCCGAGACCGAACGATATCGGTTCGGATGGGCATCGAACCCTGATCTCACGGTCATGAGATTATTGAGCGGATTCGATCCGAGTGACCGTAAAAGCACCGCCGGATTTTTCAGCATTAAACCGGATTTTGTCCCCGGCTTTGACTTGGTCGAGCAGAGCCGGATCCTTGACCTGGAATACCATGGTCATCGGCGGCATGCCGAGATTCTCGATGGTGCCGTGGCGAATGGTGATTTTTTTGGTCTCCATATCCACTTTGCGTACTTCACCGTCAGTCATCGGAGCAGCAGCCTGCGCCACTTTGGCGGGCTCAGGATGGTGTGCGCTGTGATCGGTGGTCTGTGCGCCCAGCGGCAGGGCGGTCAGGGAAAAAATAGTTGAAGCTAGAATGAGGGTGATGCGTTTCATAATGTAAACCTTTGTAAGTTATGTAACGGATTGTTTTTTAACACTAAAGAGTAGACCGCTGCGCAATGTATTAAGTTCGCGCAGCGGATCAATATGTGCCAAGCGTACGGGTTTATTTGACAGCCACATTGCCGACCATGCCGGCTTCAAAATGGCCGGGGATCAGGCAGCCGAAATTGAAATTGCCCGCTTTGGTGAATTGCCAAGCGATGGTTTCTGTCTTTCCCGGTGCGACATGCGCCATGTAGGGTTCGGAATGTTCCATGCCCGGAAACTTCTTCATGAGCGCCGAGTGCTCCTTCAGCTCGCTCATGGTGCCGAGCACGAACTCATGCATGATTTTCCCCGAGTTTTTCACGACAAATTTGACGGTTTCTCCTTGTTTAAGCGTGAGGGAGTCCGGGGTGAAACGCATCTTGTCGCTCATGTCGACATTGACAGTGCGCGTTGCTTTACCCGGGTCGCCTTCGCGACCGAAAGTTTTTTCTTCGGTGGAGATGGCTTTTTTTGCAGCGTGCGGTTTTTTTGCATCGCCATGCGCCCAAGCGGCAGGGGCTACGGTAATGATCAGGGTGGCAACAACGGCGGAAAGGTATTTCATTTATATCTCCTTGATTTTAAATAATAATTAATGGCCTGAGTGGCCACCGGAAGGTTTGCGTACACGTAGTTCACGTTCGGGGGCTGCTGTTTTGGCGGCGGACTGCGGCGTGGATTTGGGGCGCTCCGCGACCAGTGGAGCTCCCGTCCATTCGTAGGAAACTGTTCCGGGCGGATGTTTGTACCAACCTGGATCTTTGTAGTCATTTTTCGCCAAGCCTTCGCGCACCTTGACCACGCTGAACATGCCACCCATCTCGATCGGGCCGAACGGTCCGGTGCCGGTCATCATCGGCAACGTGTTGTCAGGGATCTGCATTTCCATCTCGCCCATGTCGGCCATGCCGCGTTCGCCCATCACCATGTAGTCGGGCACCAGGTTGATGATGCCGATCATCGTTGGCACGTCATGGCCCATGGCGTTCATGGTGTGGTGCGACTTATGGCAATGGATTGCCCAGTCACCCGGTGCATCGGCGACGAATTCGAATGCCCGCATCTGGCCAACCGCGACATCCACGGTCACTTCCGGCCAGCGTGCGGACTTGGGAACCCATCCACCGTCGGTGCAGGTCACTTCGAAGTCGTAGCCATGCATGTGGATCGGATGATTGGTCATGGTCAGGTTGCCGAAGCGGATTCGTACCCGTTCTCCCTTTCTGACGACAAAAGGGTCGATGCCGGGAAACACTCGACTGTTCCAGGACCAAAGGTTGAAGTCCGTCATCGTGGCAATTTTCGGTGTGGCGGCACCGGGCTCGATGTCGTAGGCGTTGATCAGAAACACGAAGTCCCGATCGACCTTCATGAAGTTCGGGTTTTTTGGGTGCACCACGAAAAATCCCATCATGCCCATCGCCATCTGCACCATTTCGTCGGCATGCGGGTGGTACATGAAGGTGCCCGACTTTTTCATCTCGAATTCGTAGACGAAGGTTTTGCCGACCGGGATCTGCGGCTGGTTCAGGCCGCCGACGCCGTCCATGCCGTTGGGCAGCAGGATGCCGTGCCAGTGGATGGTGGTGTGTTCGGGCAGCTTGTTGGTGACGAAAATGCGCACCTTGTCGCCTTCGACGCATTCAATGGTCGGGCCTGGCGACTGACCGTTGTAGCCCCAAAGGTTGGCAGTCATGCCGGGCGCGAGCTGCCTGCGCACCGGTTCGGCAATCAGGTGGAACTCTTTCCAGCCCTTGTTCATGCGCCAGGGCAGGGTCCAGCCGTTCAGCGTGGCGACCGGGTTGTAGGGGCGGCCGTTGGGCGGAGACAGCGGCGGTTGCATGTCGGGTTTTGTCTGAATCGGTGCTTCTGGTACGGCGCCCTGCGCAGCCTTGCTGACTGCGGCGGCACCCAGCAGGGCGCCTCCGGCGGTGCGCAGAAAATTGCGGCGTGATGTCATGATCT
>LNFM01002857.1_pt1 | contig 35455 bp, 32 predicted proteins | sample 596031 | NCBI WGS metagenome assembly LNFM01 (sample SAMN04254537, study PRJNA301005) | activated carbon metagenome | isolation source: dual media filters at the Ann Arbor, Michigan drinking water treatment plant | place: USA: Ann Arbor
CGGTTCGGACTGAAGACCAAACAGGAGGGCCGTCCCGCAGGGGGCGGCCTTTTCCGTATCCGGATGCTGGCATGATGACGGATGACCTTGCGGTGTTGCGTGCGGAAGCGGAGGCGGCGCTGGCCGGCGCCGCGGATTTGCGGGCGCTCGATACGGTGCGGGTGGCGGTGCTCGGCAAGTCCGGCAGCCTGAGCGGGCTGCTCAAGGGGCTGGGCGCGGTGCCGGCGGAGCAGCGGAAGGAGCGCGGCGCGGCGCTCAATCGCCTGAAGGGTGAGGTCGAGGCGCTGCTGGAGACGCGGAAGGCGGCGCTGGAGGCTCTGGCACTCGACGCTCGGTTGAAGGCGGAGCGGCTGGATGTGTCGCTGCCGCCGCGGCCTTTCGCGCCGGGCACGGCGGCGGAGGGTGGCATCCACCCGATCAGCCGGACGATCGAGGAGCTGACGGCGATCTTCGGCACCATGGGGTTCCGGGTAGTCGAGGGGCCGGATATCGAGGGCGACTGGTACAATTTCGGCGCGCTGAACATCCCGGACCATCACCCGGCGCGGCAGGACCACGATACGTTTTATATGCCGGGGACGGACGCCGCCGGGCAGCGCCTGGTGCTGCGGACGCAGACCTCGCCCTTGCAGATCCGCACCATGCTGGGCGAGGCGCCGCCGATCCGCATCATCGCGCCGGGCCGCACCTATCGCGCCGACCATGATGCGACGCACAGCCCGATGTTCCACCAGGTGGAGGGGCTGGTGATCGACCGCGGGATCACCCTCGGCCATCTGAAGGGTTGTCTCACCGACTTCCTGCGGGCGTTCTTTGGCATCAGTGATCTGCCGGTGCGGTTCCGCAGCAGCTATTTCCCCTTCACCGAGCCCTCCATGGAAGTGGACATCGGCTGGAACAAGAAGACCGGCGAGCTGGGCGGTGGCGGCGACTGGCTGGAGATTCTGGGCTCGGGGATGGTGCACCCGAAGGTCCTGGCCAATTGCGGGCTGGATCCGCGGGAATGGCAGGGCTTTGCCTTCGGCATGGGGATCGAGCGCATCACCATGCTGAAGCACGGCATGCCCGACCTGCGCCCCTTCTACGAAAGCGACCTGCGTTGGCTGCGCCATTGGGCCGCCGATCCGCTGGCGCCGGCCAGCCTGCATGAGGGGATCTGAGCCATGAAATTCCCCATGAGCTGGCTGCGCGAGCATCTGGAGACGGATGCCTCGCTGGAGACGATCTGCACCACGCTGTCGGCCATCGGCATCGAGGTGGAGGGCGTCGAGGACAAAGCCGCGGCGCTCGGCAGTTTTCGGATCGCGCGGGTGATCGAGGCGGTGCAGCACCCGAATGCGGACCGGCTGCGGCAGTTGCGCGTCGATGTGGGCGATGGGCGCGAGCTTTCGGTCGTGTGCGGCGCGCCGAATGCGCGGACCGGCATGAAGGGTGTGCTGGCCGTGCCGGGCGATTTCATCCCGGGCACCGGCATCACGTTGAAGCTCGGTGAGATTCGCGGTGTGAAATCCGAGGCGATGATGCTGTCGTCACGGGAAATGGGCCTCGGTGACGATCATTCCGGCATCGTGGACCTGCCGGAGGATGCGCCGATTGGCGCGAGCTATGTGAAGTGGGCGGGCCTCGATGATGCGGTGATCGAGATCAAGGTCACGCCGAACCGCGGCGATGCGCTCTCCGTGCGTGGCATTGCGCGGGACCTGGCGGCGGCCGGCCTCGGCACGCTGAAGCCGTGGGAGGTGGCGCCGGTGGCAGCGGCCTACCCCACGCCGCTGCATTGGAAAATCACCGATCCGCGCGCCTGCACCTGGGTGCTCGGCCGCGCGGTGCGGGGCGTGAAGAACGGACCCTCGCCGCAGTGGTTGCAGGACCGGCTGGTGGCGATCGGGCTGCGGCCGATCAGCGCCCTGGTGGACATCACCAACTACTTCACCTTCGCCGTTGGCCGTCCGCTGCATGTCTTCGACGTGGCGAAGGTTTCGGGCACCGAGCTCACCATGCGCATGGCCCGGCCAGGCGAGGAACTGCTGGCGCTGAACGGCAAGACCTACACGCTGACGGAGGAAGACGGCGTCATCGCCGATGCCAACGGCGCCGAGGCCCTGGGCGGCGTCATCGGTGGCGAGCATTCCGGCTGCGACGAGGGCACCACCGAGTGTTTTGTCGAATGCGCGCTGTTCGACCCGGTGCGCATCGCGCTGTCGGGCCGCCGGCATGACGTGCGCACCGATGCGCGATCCCGCTTCGAGCGCGGCATCGACCCGGCGCTGCTGCCGAAGGCGTTGGACGCCGCGACGCAGATGATTCTGGACCTGTGTGGCGGCGAGGCTTCCGAGATTGCCGAGGCGGGCACGGCGCCGGCCTGGCAGCGGGAAGCCACTTTGCGCTTCGCCCGCGTGCGCGATCTCGGCGGGCTGGAATTGCCAGAGGCCGAGGTCGTCGGCCGGCTGGAACGGCTCGGCTTCACCGTGGCGCGGCGCTCGGCGGAGGCGGTGACGGTCGCCGTGCCGTCCTGGCGCAACGACATCGCAGGCGCCGGCGCGCTGGCGCAGGACCCGTCCTTGACTGCCCACCGCCGCCTCAGTACCGCCGAGGGTTGCGCCGCAATCGAGCCGGAATGCGACCTGGTGGAGGAAGTGCTGCGCCTCGGTGGGCTGGATGCGGTGCCGGCGGTCTCGCTGCCCGTAACCTCCGCCGTGCCGCGGGCGGCGCTATCGCCGAAGCAGGTGCGCGCGGCGCTGGCGCGGCGGGTGCTGGCTTCGCGCGGCATGCAGGATTGCGTGACCTACGGCTTCCTGGACCGCGCCTCGGCGGCGCTGTTCGGCGAGACGCCGGATGGGCTGCACCTGGAAAACCCGATCGCCAGCGACCTGGACCAGATGCGGCCGACGCCGGTGGCCTCGCTGGCCATGGCGGCCGCACGCAATGCCGCGCGCGGCTTTGCCGATGTGGCGCTGGGGGAGATCGGCGGCGCCTATCGCGATCCGGCGGCGGGCCTCAGCCAGTTGGCGGTGGCGGCTGGCGTTCGCGCCGGGCAGACGGCGGCCAATTGGGCGGCGCCCGCGCGGCCCGTCGATGCGCTGGATGCGAAGGGGGATGCGCTGGCGGTGCTGGGGGCGCTCGGCGTGCCGATGGCGGCGGTGATGCTGACCACCGATGCGCCGGGCTTCTACCATCCGGGCCGGTCCGGCGTGCTGCGCCAGGGGCCGAAGACGGTGCTGGCGACCTTCGGCGAGCTGCATCCGCAGGTGGTGAAGGCGCTGGGCCTGGCCGGGCCGGTGGTGGCCTTCGAGGTCTTTCTCGATGCGATCGCGGAGCCGAAGCGCCGCACGAAGGGGCTGCCGGACCTGCCGGCCTTCCAGCCGCTGAAGCGCGACTTTGCCTTCGTGGTGGATGCCAGCGTGCCGGCTGAGCAGCTGCTTCGTGCCGCCCGTGGCGCGGACAAGACCTTGGTCAGCGACGTGGTGCTGTTCGACCGTTACGCGGGCGAGCGCATGGCCGAGGGAAAAATCAGCCTGGCGATCCAGGCCACCCTGCAGCCGCGCGAGCGCACCCTGACCGATGCGGAGATCGAGGGCGTGACGGCCAAGATCGTCGCCGCGGTGGCGAAGGCGACCGGCGCGGTGCTCCGAGGGTAGGCTTTCCCTGGCCGTGCCCGCCGCCGACCGGGTCCGGGCCTCGCCCGGCCCGGCGATGGCGGTCCGGCTGATCCGCTGGCGGCATCGGCGGCGCCCGGAAAAGTTTGGACTTCCGCCGGTTCTGCCCTATCTCCCGGGTAACGCAGGCGGGCCTTTCCCGCCATGGCCGGCGCCCGGAAACAGATGACCGAAACACCCCTCTCCCGCATCCGCAACTTCTCGATCATCGCCCATATCGACCATGGGAAGTCCACGCTCGCCGACCGGTTGATCCAGACCACCGGCACGGTCGCGCTGCGCGAGATGAAGGAGCAGCTCCTCGACAATATGGAGCTGGAGCGGGAACGCGGCATTACCATCAAGGCGCAGACCGTCCGCCTGCAATACAAGGCGAATGACGGCGAGACCTATATCCTCAACCTGATGGACACGCCGGGCCATGTGGACTTCGCCTATGAGGTGAGCCGCTCGCTCGCCGCCTGCGAAGGCTCGCTGCTGGTGGTCGATGCCTCCCAGGGTGTCGAGGCGCAGACGCTGGCCAATGTGTACCAGGCGCTGGATGCGAACCACGAGATCGTGCCGGTCCTCAACAAGATCGACCTGCCGGCCGCGGAGCCCGACCGGGTGAAGCAGCAGATCGAGGATGTGATCGGCCTCGATGCCTCGGACGCCGTGATGATCAGTGCCAAGACCAGCCTGAACATCGAGGGGGTGCTGGAGGCCATCGTCACGCGCCTGCCGCCGCCCACCGGTGATGCCGACAAGACCCTGACCGCCCTGCTGGTCGATAGCTGGTACGACGCCTATCTGGGCGTGGTGGTGCTGGTGCGCGTGCGCGATGGGCGGCTGCGCAAGGGCATGAAGATCCGCATGATGTCGAACGGCACCGCCCATACGGTGGAGCAGGTCGGCGTCTTCACGCCCAAGATGGTGGTGGTGGACAGCCTCGGCCCGGGCGAGATGGGCTATGTCACCGCGGCCATCAAGACGGTCGCCGATACCAATGTCGGCGATACGCTGACCGATGACCGCAACCCGGCCACCGAAGCCCTGCCCGGCTTCAAGCCCTCCATCCCCGTGGTCTGGTGCGGGCTGTATCCGGTGGATGCGGATGACTTCGAGAAGCTGCGCGAATCCGTGGGTAAGCTGCGGCTGAACGACAGCAGCTTCCACTACGAGATGGAGAACAGCGCGGCGCTGGGCCTCGGCTATCGCTGCGGCTTCCTCGGGCTGCTGCACCTGGAAATCGTGCAGGAACGCCTTTCCCGCGAATTCGACCTCGACCTGATCGCGACGGCGCCTTCCGTCGTCTACAAGATCAAGAAGACGAATGGCGAAGAGTCCGAGTTGCACAACCCGGCCGACATGCCGGACCCCAGCGTGATCGACGAGATCAGCGAGCCCTGGATCAAGGCCACCATCATGGTGCCGGAGGAATATCTCGGCTCCGTCCTCACGCTGTGCAATGAACGCCGCGGCGAACAGGTGGAGCTCACCTATGTCGGCACCCGGCCCATGGCGGTCTATCGCCTGCCGCTGAACGAGGTGGTGTTCGACTTCTATGACCGCCTGAAATCGGTCTCCCGCGGCTATGCCAGCTTCGACTACACGGTGGATGGCTACCAGCCGGGCGACCTGGTGAAGATCTCCATCCTGGTGAATGCGGAACCGGTGGATGCGCTGTCCTTCATGGCGCACCGCACCCAGGCGGATCGCCGTGGCCGGCAGATCTGCGAGAAGCTGAAGGAGCTGATCCCGCGCCAGCTCTTCAAGATTCCGATCCAGGCCGCGATCGGCGGACGCGTGATTGCGCGTGAGACGATCAGCGCCATGTCGAAGGACGTGACCGCGAAATGCTATGGCGGCGACATCAGCCGCAAGCGCAAGCTGCTGGACAAGCAGAAGGAAGGCAAGAAGCGCATGCGGCAATTCGGCAAGGTCGAAATTCCGCAGAGCGCCTTCATCGCCGCCCTGAAGATGGACGCCTGAAGCCTTTCATTCCAAGCTAGACCAAGGGAGACCAAGCAATATGACCAAGATCGGAAAGCGGAGCCTGCTGGGCCTCGCCGGCGCCGCACTGGCCGCGCCGGCCTTCGCGCAGGCGGCCTTCCCGAGCCGCACCATCACCATGGTGGTGCCGTTTGCCGCCGGTGGGCCGACGGATACCGTGGCGCGCCTGATCGCGCAGTCCATGAGCGGCAATCTCGGCCAGACCGTGGTGGTGGAGAACACCGGCGGTGCCGGCGGCACACTGGGCGCGCAGCGCATCGCGCATGCGCGGCCGGATGGCTACAACGTGCTGCTGCACCACATCGGCATGTCGACCATCCCGACACTGTATCGCCAACTGACCTACGATGCGCTGGAAGGCTTCGAGACGATTGGCCTGGTGACCGAGGTGCCGATGACGCTGGTCGGCCGCAACAGCCTGCCGGCGCAGAACATGGCGGAACTTGCCGCCCTGGTGCGGCGCGAAGGGGAACGGCTGAACTACGCCAATGCCGGCATCGGCGCCGCCAGCCATCTGTGCGGCCTGCTGCTGCAACAGGCGCTCGGCACCCGCATGACCACGGTGCCCTATCGCGGCACCGGCCCTGCGATGAACGATCTGCTGGCCGGCACGGTTGATCTGATGTGCGACCAGACCACCAACACGACCGAGCAGATCAAGTCCGGCGGTATCCGCGGCTTCGCCGTGACCACGGCGGAACGGATCGAGGCGCTGCCAGACCTGCCGACCGCCGCACAGGGCGGCCTGCCGGGCTTCGAGGTCAGCGTCTGGCACGGGCTGTACGCGCCGAAGGGCACGCCGGCCCCGGTGATTGCCCGGTTGAACCAGGCGCTGCTGGCGGCGCTGCAGGATGCCAATGTCGCCAGCCGCTTCGCCGCCCTGGGCACCGCGCCGGTGCCGGTGGCGCGGGCGACGCCGGAGGCGCATCGCGCCTTCTGGCAGGCGGATATCGCCAAGTGGCGCCCGCTGATCCAGGCCGCGGGCCAATACGCCGACTGAGTTTGCGGACGGCCGCCACGGGCGGGCGCAATGTTTGGAAAGGCGGCCCAGGCGGGCCGCCTTTTCTGTTTTGGGTGCGGTATTGCCCTCCGGGACGGAAGGCGACAAGCATCGCGCAACCGGGAAGGATCGAGCCATGCGGGCCATCATCATCCACGCCGCGCGCGACCTGCGCGTGGAGGAACGCGACTCTGCGCCGCCCGGCCCGGGCGAGGTCGCGGTGCGGATCCGCCAGGGCGGCATCTGCGGGTCCGACCTGCATTACTACCTGCATGGCGGCTTCGGCGTGGTGCGGGTGCGCCAGCCCATGGTGTTGGGCCACGAGATTGCAGGCGAAGTTTCGGCACTCGGCGCGGACGTGACCGGCCTCGCGGTGGGTGATCGCGTGGCGGTCAACCCCTCCCGCCCCTGCGGTGCCTGCCGCTACTGCCTGGCGGGGCAGGCGCAGCATTGCCTGGATATGCGCTTCTACGGCAGCGCGATGCGGATGCCGCATGTCGATGGTGGGTTCCGGCAGCACCTGGTCTGCGATGCGGCCCAGGCGGTGAAGCTGCCGCCCGGCATGGATCTGCAACGCGCCGCCTTCGCGGAGCCGCTGGCCGTCTGCCTGCACGCCGCGCGCCAGGCCGGGCCTTTGATGGGCGCGCGGGTGCTGATCACCGGTGCCGGGCCGATCGGCATGCTGTGCCTGCTGGTCGCGCGCCATGCCGGGGCGCGGCAAGTGGTGATGACGGACCTGGCGCCGAAGCCGCTGGCGCTGGCCCGCGAGCTCGGCGCCGATGCGGTGCATGATCTGCGGGCGGAGCCGGAGGCGCTGGCGCCCTATGGCGCGGATAAGGGCAGCTTCGACGTGGTCTTCGAATGTGCCGGCAGCGGGCTGGCGCTGGCCGGCGCCATTGCGGCGGCACGCCCTGGCGCCACCATCGTGCAGGTGGGCATTGGCGGCGATGCCTCCGTCCCGTTGAACACGCTGGTGGCGAAGGAAATCACGCTGCGCGGCAGCTTCCGCTTCCATGAGGAATTCGCGCTGGCCGTGGATGCGCTGGCGCGCGGCGCCATCGATCCGATGAAGCTGCTGACGGCGGTGGTGCCGATGGAAGATGCGGTCGCCGCCTTCGACCTCGCCGCGGATCGCACGCAGGCCATGAAGGTCCAGTTGGCGCTGTAGCCCCCCTTCCCGCATCCGTCATCGCGGACCAGACTGCGCGCCGCAGCAGGCAGGATGGTCAGGCGATGGCGATGGTCTCCGTGGGGCGCAACGGCTTTCCCTTGACGCTGGAAAAGACGCCCGCCACGGGGTCCCGCGGCATGGTGACCAGCAACCACCCGATGGCGTCCGCCGCTGGCGCGCAGGTGCTGCTGGAAGGCGGCAATGCCGTGGATGCCGCCATCGCCACGCTGTTCGCGCTGACGGTGGTGGAGCCGATGATGGTTGGCCTGCTGGGCGGCGGCGTCGGCCATATCCGCATGGCGGATGGGCGCCATGCGGTGATGGATGGCCTGTCCACCGCCCCTGCCGCCGCCACCCCCACCCTGTACACCCCGCGCCGCGACCTGCCGCCGGAGGAGCGGGAGGTGGAGGGGCGCACCAATGCCATCGGCGCGCTGTCCGTCGCCGTGCCGGCCGCGCTGCGCGCCTGGGCGCAGACGCTGGAGCGCTTCGGCACCTGGTCGTTGGCGGATGTGATGGCGCCGGCGATCCAGCTCGCGGCGAATGGTTTTCGCGTCACGCCGTATCTCTCCGACTGCATCGGCGATGCCGCGCCGGATCTTTCGCGGGATGCCGACCTTGCGGCGCGCTTCCTGCCGGGCGGCGTGAAGCGCGCCGCCGGGGAACGCTTCGTGCAGGGCGCCTATGCCGAGACGCTGCGCGCCATCGCGCAGCAGGGGCCGGACCTGTTGCATGACGGCGCGCTGGGTGGCCTGGTGGCCGATGCGCTGGCCGCCGGCGGCGGCATCATCACGCGCGACGACCTGCGCGGCAGCCGGCCGATCGAGCGTGCGCCGATCGGGGCGCGCTATCGTGGCTATGACGTGTACGCCCCGCCGCCACCCGCCTCCGCCGGCGTGCATGTGGCGCAGATGCTGAATGTGATGGAGGGCTTCGACATCGCCGGGATGGGCTTCGGCACGCCAGACTCCTGGCACCTGGTGGCAGAAGTGCTGAAGATGGCCTTCGCCGACCGCGCGGTGGCGACCGCGGACCCGGATTTCGTCGCCGTGCCGGTCGAGAAACTCACCTCCCGCGCCTATGCCGATCTGCGCCGGGCGGAGATCGATGCGGCACGGGCACAGGCCTGGGCGGCGCATCCCTCGCTGGGGGAGTCGAACTGCACCACGCATGTCACGGTGGCCGATGCGGCGGGCAACATCGTCGCCACCACGCAGACCATCAACGCGCTGTTCGGCGCGCGCATCGCAATCCCCGGCACCGGGCTGATCGCCAACAACTACATGCATAATTTCGATCCGCGCCCGGGCCTCGCCCTGTCCGTGCAGCCGGGCAAGCGCGTCTATACCTCCATGGCGCCGACCATCGCGCTGAAGGCCGGCAAGCCCGCCTTCGCGCTGGGCCTGCCCGGCGGTTTGAAGATCTTTCCGTCCGCCTTCCAGGCGGTGCTGAACCTGATCGACCATGGCATGTCGCTGCAACAGGCGGTGGAGGCGCCGCGCATCTGGACCCAGGGGGGCCTTGGGGGCCTTGTGCTGGAGCTGGAACCCGCGGTGCCGGATGCAGTCGCTGCCGCGCTTGCCGCGCGCGGGCATGCGGTGCGGCGCGTCGCGACGATCGGCGGCGGCATGAACGGCATCGCCTTCAACGACGATGGCACGATGACGGGTGCGGCCTGCTGGCGCGCCGATGGATCGGTGGTGGCGCTGGGCGGCGGGCTGGCGCGCGCCGGCGTGCGCTTCGTGCTTGAGACCGCCAAACCTGTTTGACCCTCCCCAGGATCGCGACATGACCCAGAAGATTGCGCTGCTGCAGCCCATTGCCGGCGAGATGGCCGAGATCATCCAATCCCTGCTGCCCGAGGGTTTTCGCGCCACCGCCGTGAAGGGCCGCAGCGTCGAGGATCTGAAGGCCGAGGTCGCCGATGCCGACTATGCGCTGTGGTGGGACGTGCCGGTGCCGGCGGAGGTGCTGGCCGCCGGGCCGAAGCTGAAGCTGCTGCACAAATGGGGCGTCGGCATCGACAATATCGACCTGGACTATTGCCGCGCCCACGGCATCCAGGTGGCGCGCACCACCGGCAGCAACGCCGCGCCGGTGGCGGATTTCACCATCGGGCTGATGCTGGCCTTGGCGCGCCGCATCGTGCCCGCGCATAACAGCACCGCCGCCGGCGGCTGGGCGAAGAACGAGGTGTGGAAGCAATCCGTGATGGTCTCCGGCAAGACCGTCGGCATCATCGGGCTGGGCGCCATCGGCAAGGGCGTGGCGAAGCGGTTGCAGGGCTTCGACTGCCGCGTGCTGTACTATTCGCGCACCCAATTGCCGCAGGACCAGGCGCGTGCGCTGGGCGTGGAATACCGCGCGCTGGATGATCTGCTGGCGGAGGTCGATTTCCTGTCGCTGAACTGCCCGCTGACGCCGGAGACCGCGGGCATGATCAACGCCGCGGCGCTGGCGAAGATGAAGCCCAGCGCCATGATCATCAATGTCGCGCGCGGTGGCGTGGTGGTGGAGGCGGATCTGGTCGCCGCCCTGAAGGCCGGCACCATCCGCGCCGCAGCGGTGGATGTGTTCGACCAGGAACCGCCGCCCGCCGATCACCCACTGCTGCACATGGACAATGTGATCGTCACGCCGCATTGCGCCAGCACGGCCTATGAGAACAGCCGCCGCAGCATCCAGCATTGGCTGGGCAACATGGTCCGCGTCTCGAAGGGCGAGCCGGTTCCGGAACAGGATCGCGTGGTCTGAACCCGGCGAAGGCGGCGCTCAGCGCCGCCAGGGCCGGTCGCGCCACAGCGCGCGATGCGTCGCATCCACCTGCCGGAGGAAGGCGACGTAATCGGCGGAGTTGAGATAGCGCAGCAGCTGGAAGGCGCGCTCGCTGCTGGCGCGGAAGGCGGGGTTGGCCAGCACCTTGTCCAGCGCGGCGGAAAGCCGTGCCACCACCTCCGCCGGCATCCCGCGCGGCCCGCCCAGGCCCCGCAGCGATCCGCCGCTTATGTCGTAGCCGGCTTCCTTGAAGGTCGGCAGGTCGGGCGCCATCGGGTGCCGCGCCTCGGACATCACGCCCAGCGTCCGCCAGGGCTGGCGCTGCGCGAAGGTCAGGCTCTCACCCAGATTGGCGGTGGCGGCCTGGATCTCCCGCGTCATCAGTGCCTGCGCGCCGGGCGCGGTGCCGGCATAGGCCACCGGCTCGAACCGCACCCCCGCCGCCTGTTCCAGCAACATGACGCTGATGCTGCCGGCCGAACCTGGCCCCTGGTCTCCCACCGTGATGCGGCCGGGTTCACGCCGCGCGGCCTCGACCAGATCCGCGATGCTGCGGATCGGGCTTTCGGGATGCACGGCAATGGTCGCGGGGTCGTCCACCACCGCGGCGATGAAGGTGAAGCTGTCCAGCGTCCAGCGCGGGCTGCGCTCGATCGGGATGGTGACGATGCCGGGTGTGTTGATGATGCCGAGCGTGTAGCCATCCGGCCGCGCATCGGCGATGGCGTTCAGCCCGATCTCACCGCCCGCCCCGCCGCGATTCTGCACCACCACGGGCTGGCCCAGCTCCGCCTCCAGGAACTGCGCCATGACGCGGGCGGAGATATCCGTGCCGCCGCCGGCGGCGAAGGGCACGATGATGGTCAATGGCCGTTCGGGCCAGGCGGCCTGGGCCGGGCGGGTGGCGGCCAGCAGGCTGGCACCGAGGGCGAGGCGACGGGTGAGGATCATGCGGCAGTTCCTGACTCAGCGATTCCAGCCGTGCGGGTCTTCCTCGCGCCGCGTCCTGCTCTGTGGCAGGTGCGTCCGGCGCGGGATCGGCATACCACTTGCATTTCATCCTGAACATTGCGCCAGAGGAGTGCTGTCCATGACCCACGAAAAACTCGTCGTCGCCCTGGGCGAGACAACCTACGAAGTGGAGCGCCCCTGGGGCGTCCGCGGCACGCGCTTCGCGGGCGCCGTGGTCAGCGACGTGGCGGTGGATAGCGGGGGCAACGCGTATGTGCTGCTGCGCTACGAGCCCTATGCGCGGCAGGCGGAGACGCCGGGCATCGTCGTCATTGCCCCGGATGGCACACTGTTGCGCGAAATGGCGCTGCCGGAGGTAAGCGACGGCCACGGCATCGCCATCGGCCCGCGGGACGAAATCCTGGTGACGGACCGCGACCGGCACGAGATCCGCATCCTGGATGCGGCGGGAAGCACCCTGCTGTGCCTCGGCCGCCGCAACGGGCCGGGCCAGCCCTTCAGCCACCCAACCGGCGCCGCCATCCATCCCTCCGGCGATATCTTCGTGGCCGATGGCTACGGCCATTCGCTGGTGCATCGCTTCGCGCCGGATGGACGCCCGCTGCTGCGCTGGGGCGAGCCGGGCGAAGGACCTGGCCAGTTCACCACGCCGCACGACCTGGCCTTCGGCCGGCAGGGCGAGGTGATCGTCTGCGACCGGGAGAACAACCGGATCCAGGCCTTCGACACCGAGGGCCGATTCCTGTGGCAGGCGGGCGACCTGTACCACCCGATGGGCATCGCGGTGGATGGCGAGGGGCGCATCCTGGTGACGGACCAGATCCCGCGCCTGTCGCTGTTCTCGCCGGAGGGGCGCCTGATCGGCCGCTGCCGGCCGGTGCTGAATGGCGGGCACGGGCTGGCGCTGGGCGCGCAGGGGTGCATCCTGCTTGCGGAAATCGCCGAGAACTGGGTGACGCGGCTGGTGCCGCGCTGAAGACAGGACCCCGCATGGACAATCCGCTGATCCGCCTGGCCGCGCATGCCGCAAGCTGGCGCGACCGCCCCCTGACAGCGGAGGTCGAACACCATGCCCGCCGCGCGCTGATCGACTGGTTCGCCGCCCTGCTGCCCGGCTGCGCCCAGCCGCCCGCCAGCCTGCTGGCCGGGGTGCTGGCGGATCAGCGCGGCAGCGGGCGCGCCATCTGCTATGTCGATGGCCAGCCGGGCGCGCTGCGCCACGCCGCGCTGCTGAATGCGACCGCCAGCCACACCGTCGAATTCGACGACATTTTTCGGGACGCCGGCTACCACCCGGCCTGCCCGACCATTCCTGCCGCGCTGGCCGCCGCCCAGACGAAGGGCGCGGATATGGACCTGCTGCTGCGGGCAATCACCGCGGGGTATGAGGTGGGCTGCCGCATCGGGGTGGCAGTGCAGCCCAGCCATTACCGCTACTGGCACACCACCGGCACGGTCGGCACCTTCGGCGCCGCCGCGGCGGTGGGCGTGGTGCTGGGCCTTGATGAGACGCGCATGGCCCATGCGCTGGCCACCGCCGCCACCATGGCCGGCGGGCTGCAACAGGCTTTTCGGGGCGAGGGGATGAGCAAGCCGCTGCATCCCGGCCATGCGGCGGAAGCCGGCGCGCTGGCGGCACTCGCAGCCTCGGCGGGGGTGACGGGCGCGCTCGATGTGCTGCATGGCCCGGTCGGCTTCGCCGCGGCCACCAGCGAGGATACGGGCAAATGGGACAAGGCGCTGGCCGGGCTGGATGAGCAGGTCGCCATCACCGCCATGACCTTCAAGAATCACGGCTGCTGCGGCCATATCTTCGCCGGGCTGGATGGTCTGGCCGCCTTGCAGTCGCAGCACGGCTTCACGGCGGAGGATGTCGCCGCCATCCATCTCGGCGGCTATTCCGCCACCAAGGATGTCTGCGACCGGCCGGAGGTGGCAACGGAACAGCAGGCGCGATTCTCCGCGCAATACTGCCTCGGCGCGCTGCTGGTGCTGGGCGGCGTGCGGATTGCGGCCTTCACGCCGGACAGCCTGGCCAATCCACGCATCCGCGCCGTGATGGCCAAGGTGACCGTCAGCCTGGACCCGGCGCTGGCCGCCGACTACCCGGCCCGGCGCGCCGCCAACCTGGAGGTGCGGCTGACCGATGGGCGCGTGCTGCGCCATCACCAGCCGACCCGCAAGGGCGACCCGGACGCGCCACTGAGCGATGCGGAGCTGGCGGCCAAGTTCCGCGAATTGACGGAACCGGTGATCGGTGTGGCGGCCGCCGCGGCGCTGCTGGCACAGTTGCGGGAGGGCGCGCTACTGCCAGGCGCAATCCCATAAGAACGATTTACGATCGTATTTTGTTGTATGTTGCATAGCGCGCGAATGGTGCGTATTTACCTCCTGCCGGCGTGGATTGCCGGCTGGGGAAATCATCATGCCGAAGCTGTCCCGCCGCCCATTCCTCACACTCGCCGCCGGATTGCTCGCCGCGCCCTGCATCGCCCGCGCCGCCGCCTGGCCGGACCGGCCGATCCGGCTGATCGTTCCGGTCGCCCCGGGCGGCAGCCAGGACATCGTCGCCCGCCATTCCGCGCGCGCGCTGGCCGAGATCCTCGGCCAGCCGGTTCAGGTGGAGAACCTGGCCGGCGGCGGCTCCAATATCGGCTATGCGGCCGCGGCGCGCGCGGCGGCGGATGGGCATACGCTGCTGGCCGGCGCCGATACGCTGTCCATCACCGGATCCCTGACCCCGCGCCTGGGCTTCGATCCGCTGGACTTCGCGGCCATCCACCGCACGGTGCGCGTGCCGCAGATCCTGGTGGTGCGGGCGGATGACCCGGCACCGGATTTCGCGAGCTGGTTCGCCGCCAGCCGGCGCGCGCCACCCGCCATCGGCACGCCGGGCCACGGCCAATTGGCCCATCTGCTGGTCGAGCAGCTTTCGCGCGCGGCCGGCAGCGCCTGGACCCATGTGCCCTACCGCGGTGGCGCGCTGGCGCTGAACGACCTGATGGGCGGCCAGCTCCAGGGCGTGATGATCAATATCGGCGCGGTGACGGACCATGTGCGCGGCGGCCGGCTCCGGGCCCTGATGGTCAGCCCGGAGGCCCGCGCCGCCGCCCTGCCCGACGTGCCCACGCTGCGCGAGCTGGGCTTCGGCGAATTGACCAGCGTGGGCTGGCACGGTCTGCTGGCGCCCGCCGGCACCGATCCCGCGATCATCGCCCGGCTGAACGCCGCGAGCCGCGAGGCTGTGAAGCGGCCTGATGTGGCGCAGCGGTTGGCCGCGCTGGGTGTCGAGCCGACGGATGAGACGCCGGAGGTTCTGCAGGCGGCGATCCGGGCGGATGCGGTGCGCTACGCCGAGATCATCCACCGCTTCGGCATCACCGCGAGCTAATCACCACCCTCCAGCGTGGTATCCCGCGCGGCGGTCAACCGCGCGGGCAGTTGCCGCATGACCGCGTGGCGCGCGGCAGGGGTAAGCCGGGCCCAGCTGGTGATCTCCGGCATGCTACGGCCGCAGCCGCGGCACAGGCCGGTCCGCGGGTCGATCTCGCAGACCTTGGTGCAGGGGCTTTGGATCATCCCGCCGCGGCCTGGCCGGCCCGCAGTCCCAGCGCGAAGGATTGCGCCAGGCCATTGCCAGGCACATAGCCCGCAGCGCCCCGGCCGGAGATGCCGCAGGCCACGCCGCCCGCGGCGAACAGGCCCTGAATCGCGCTGCCATCGGCGCGCAGCACCCGCGCCGCCGCATCCACCCGCACACCGCCCTGGGTATGGGCCAGCGCGCCCGTGACCTCCGCCGCATGGAAGGGCGCCTCCAGCATCCCGCCCCAGCGGCGCCGGCCGAAGGGATCCGGCGTCTGGCCCAGCGTGGCGAAGGTCTCCGCCAGCGCCGCCTCCGGCAGGCCGAAGCGGGCGGCAAGCGCCGGCAGATCCGCGCAACGCTGCACCACGCCCAGCTCCACCGCCCGGCGGAACGGCCCGCCGGCCAGGGCCGCCTGCTGCGCGGCCTGCCCCCATACCTCCACCGCCACGCCACCGGGTTGGGCCAGGAGATGCGCGGTGAGTTCGGAGGGCCCGATATCCTCCGCCACGAAACGCCGCCCGAGCCGGTTCACCAGCACCGCGCCCAGCGCGGGCAGCGAGGCACCGAAGCGGGGCCGAACGCCCGCCACGACATGCGGGGAGACATGCGGCTGGCCCTGATAGGCATCCATGCAGAGCAGCTCCGCCCCCAGCGCCGCGGCCCAGCCGATGCCGGCGCCATCCGCATGGCGGCCGCCGACATGCACCGCGCGCGCTGCCTCCGGGCAGTATCGCGCCACAAGCGCCGGCGCGCCGCCGAAGCCCCCGGTGGCGAGCACCACGGCCGCGGCGTGGAAATCGCCCGCTTCGGTCGCCACGCCGCCCGGCCGCAATGCCGTGACCGTCACGCCGTCCTGGAAGGCAATGCGCGCCTGCCCTGCCACCGCCTGGCGCAGCAGCGCCTGCAATTCCGCGCCGCTTTCGGCCGGGGTCGCGTGCAGCCGCATGGCGGAGTGGCCAGGCCAGCGGGAGGCCGTGTGCAGGTGGATCGGCAGGCCCGCGACATCGGCCAGGAAGGCCACCGCCTCCGCCGCGCCCTGCGTCACCGTCCCCAGCAGCACCGGGTCCACCTCGGCCCCGCTTTTGGCGCGGACATCGGCGGCGAATTGTCCGGGCGAGTCGACCTCGCCCGCCGCGTCCTGCCATCGGGTGCCGGCGGCGGAGATCAGGCCGCCGGAGACGGATAGCGTGGTGGGTGCCGCGGCATCGCGTTCCAGCAGCGCCACGCGCGCCCCCGCCGCGGCCGCCGCCAGCGCCGCCATCATCCCCGCCGCGCCGGCGCCGGCTACCACCACATCGAAACTCTGCATGGCGCTGATATGCGCCGCGCCGGACGGCGTGCCAATCCGGCCGCTTGACAGGGACGGGTGCTCGGCATGTGGTTGTATCCCGCTGGACACATCAGGGGTTCCCATGCTCGCACGCCGCAACCTGATCGCCGCTGGCCTGGCCCTGCCGGCGGTGCCGGCCCTGGCCCTGCCGGCGGTGCCGGCCCTGGCACAAGGGCTGCCGGACCGGCCGGTGCGCTGCGTGAATCCCTTCGCCGCCGGCTCCGCCGTGGATGTCGTGATCCGCCTGGTGGCGCAGGATCTGACGGAGCGGCTGGGCACCGCCTTCATCGTGGAGAACCGCACCGGCGCCTCCGGCAATATCGGCACGGAATTCGCGGCCCGCGCCCGCGCCGATGGCGCCACGCTGCTGGTGGGCTCGCCCGGCACCATGGGCATCAACCCCTTCCTGTTCCGCACCCTGCCCTATCGGGTCGAGGATTTCGTGGCGGTCAGCCACCTGGTCTCCTTCCCCCAGGTCATGGTGGTGAAGCCTGACAGCCCGATCCGCAGCCTGGCGGATCTGGTGCAGGCGGCGAAGGCGCGGCCGGGCGCGCTGAACTACGCCACCGCCGGCACCGGATCGACCAGCCACCTGGCCTTCGAGCTGGTGCGCGCGGCGACGGGCATCGAGATGACGCACATCCCCTTCCGCGGCGGCGCGCCCGCCATCCAGGCGGTGATGCAGGGGGAGGTGCAGGTGGCGATCGAGGGCCTGCCCTCCCTGCCCGGCTTCCTCTCCGCCGGCCAGCTGCGCGCCATCGCCGTGACCTCCGCCGAACGCGCCGCGCTGCTGCCGGAGGTGCCAGCGGTGACGGAGGTGGTGGCGGGTTTCGATGCCGCGGCCTGGGTGATCGTCTTCGCCCCCGCCGGCACGCCGGCGCCGATCGTCCAGAAGCTGTCGGCGGAGATACAGGCCTCGCTGGCCCGGCCGCAGCTGCGGGCGCGGTTGCAGGAACTGGGCGCCACCGTGATCGGCACGGATGCGGCGGCGACCAGCGCCTTCCATGCGGCGGAACTGCGGAAATGGCAGCGCGCCGTGCAGCTTTCCGGCGCCCGGGCGGATTGAGACGCCTCGTCATCCGCGGCCGGAGGGTCCATCTCTGCCGTCTCGACAGGAGCCTGACCGATGCGCGCCGTGGCCTACACGAAAAGCCTGCCCTCGACCGACCCCGACTGCCTGCAGGACGTCACCCCGCCGGACCCCGCCCCGCCCAGCGGGCGCGACCTTCTGGTGGAGGTGCGTGCGGTTTCCGTGAACCCGGTGGACGCCAAGGTGCGGATGCGCGCCGACCCGGCCGGCACGCCCAAGATGCTGGGCTATGACGCCGCCGGCGTGGTGCGCGCCGTGGGGCCGGACGTCACACTGTTCCGCCCCGGCGATGCGGTGTTCTACGCCGGCGACATCACCCGCCCCGGCACCAACGCCGCGCTGCATCTGGTGGATGAGCGGATTGTCGGCCCGAAGCCCGCGAATCTCTCCTTCGCCGAGGCCGCCGCCGTGCCGCTGACCGCCATCACGGCCTGGGAGGCGTTGTTCGACCGCCTGCGCATTCCGCGCGACGCGGCGCAACGCGAGGAGGCGGTGCTGATCATAGGCGGTGCCGGTGGCGTGGGCTCCATCGCCGTGCAGCTTGCCCGGCAGCTGACGGGGCTGCGCGTGGTGGCGACCGCCAGCCGGGCGGAAACGATGGACTGGGTGCGGCAGATGGGCGCCCATGATGTGCTGGACCATGCGGGCGACCTGGTGGCGCAGGCCAAGGCACTGGGCGTGCCGGTGACCGCCATTTTCGTCACCACGCATACCGAGGCGCATTGGGCCGCGATCTGCGAGATCATCGCCCCGCAGGGCGCCATCTGCCTGATCGATGACCCGAAATCCCCGCCCGATATCCGCATGCTGAAGACCAAGGCGGCGTCGGTGCATTGGGAACTGATGTTCGCCCGCCCGATGCACAAGACACCCGACATGCAGGCGCAGCACGCGCTGCTGGTGGAGGTCAGCCGCATGCTGGAGGCCGGCACGCTGCGCACCACGCTCGGCGAGCATTTTGGCCCGATCACCGCCACCAATCTGCGCCGTGCGCATGCGGCGATCGAGAGCACAACCTCCCGCGGCAAGATCGTGCTGGAGGGCTTTTCTGAATCCTGATCAGCCGTGCAGGTGGCAGGCGACACCGCCCTGGTTGTCGCCTGCCGCCGGGGTCCAGGCTGGCATCTGCGTGGAGCATTGCGGCATGGCGTGGACACAGCGCGGATGGAAGGGACAGCCGGGCGGCGGGTTCGCGGCGGAAGGGATTTCGCCAATGATCCGCGGCAGCACGCCGCGCCGCGACGGGTCCGGGATTGGCGAGGCGTCGCGCAGCATCTGCGCGTAGGGGTGCAAGGGGTTTGCCAGCACGCGGCCCGCCGGACCTTCCTCCACGATGCGGCCGAGATACATCACGGCGACGCGGTCGCAGAACCACCGCACCACCGAAAGATCGTGGCTGACGAACAGGAAGGACAGGCCGCGGCGCTTGCGCAGATCCTGCATCAGCAGCAGCACCTGCGCCTGCACCGAGACATCGAGCGCGGAGACCGGCTCATCCGCCACGATCAGCTCCGGCTCCACCGTCAGCGCGCGGGCGATGCCGATGCGCTGGCGCTGGCCGCCGCTGAATTCATGCGGAAAGCGGTCGAGCGCCGCGGGGGGCAGGCCCACTTCCTCCAGCAAGGCGCCGGCGCGACGGCGGGCTTCCTTGCCTTCGGCCAGGCCGTGCACACGCATCGGCTCCATCAGCGCGGCACCGATGGATTGCCGTGGGTCGAGCGAGGAATAGGGGTCCTGGAAGACGATCTGCATGCGCCGGCGCAGTGCCTTCAGCGCGGCGCCTTTGGCGGTCAGCACATTCTCACCCTTCCAGGTGACGGTGCCGGCATCGGGCTCGATCAAGCGAAGCAGGGCGCGGGCCGCGGTGGATTTGCCGCAGCCGGATTCGCCGACCAGGCCGAAGGCCTCGCCGGCATGGATGGTGAAGGAGATGTCCTCCACCGCACGCACACGGACGGTGCGCGGCTTCGGGAAACCCTTCTTCGCGACGAAATGCTTGCGCAGCCCGTCGACCACCAGCACGGGTTCACTCATTGCGCAGCTTCGGGTCGGTCGCATCGCGCAGGCCGTCGCCCACCATGTTCAGCCCCAATACCAGCAGCAGGATGGCGATGCCCGGAAACACGGCGAGCCAGGGCGCATCCAGGATGTTCTCGAAGCCGTCGCGCGTCATGCCGCCCCAGGTCGCGGTCGGCGGCTTCACGCCCAGGCCGATGAAGGAGAGCGAGGCCTCGACGCGGACGGCGGTGGCAAGCCAGAGCGTGCCCATCACCATCACCTCCGACAGGATGTTCGGCAGGATGTGGCGGAACAGCACGCGGGTATGGCTGAAGCCGAGCGCGCGGCCGGCCTCCACGAAGGCGCGTTCCTTCAGGGCCATGGTCGGTGCGCGCGCCACGCGGGCGAAGGGCGCGATGGCGGTCAGCGCGATGGCCACCACCAGGTTCACCAGCTCCGGCCCCAGCAGCGCCACCACGATCAGGCCGAGGATGAGCGAGGGGAAGGACAGCAGCACATCCATCACCTGCATCACGAACAGGTCGAATTTGCCGCCGATATAGCCGGAGACGAGCCCGATGGCGCCGCCGATGACGGCCGCGACCGAGATGGCGCCGAGCGAGACGGTGAGCGAGATCTGCCCGCCCCACATCAGGCGCGACAGGATATCCCGCCCGAACTGGTCCGTGCCGAGCCAGAACTCGGCGGAGGGTGGTTGCAGGCGGTTGAAGATGTCCTGTTCCGCCGGGTCGTAGGGCGCGATCCAGGGGGCGAGGATGGCGGAGGCCATGATGATCAGGCAGATCACCACGCCCACCGCCGTGGTCGGATTGCTGCGCGCCTTGCCGAGCGCGCGCTTCCAACCGGCGGGCGCGGGGGGGGCGACCAACTCCTGGGTGGTGCTCATGCCGGCCTTCCAGATTGACCTGCGGCCAGCGTCTTCCGCTGGCTGAGCGGCCGAACGGCCGCCGCGGCCAGTGCCGCGAAGCCAAGGGCCGCGGATGCGGCCCGCCCGGCGTCTGAGGGCGTGTACAGGGTGCTCATTCCGCCTTCACCCGGGGGTCGATCACGCCGTAGAGCAGATCGGTGATGAGGTTCACCACGACGATCAGGAAGCAGTAGATCACCATCAGCCCCTGCAGCATCGTGTAGTCCCGCTGGTTCAGCGCGCCGACGATGATTTTTCCTAACCCCGGCCGGTTGAAGACGATTTCCGTCAGGACAGAGTTGCCCAAAAGAATCCCGACATAGAGCCCCACCACGGTCACGATCGGGATGGAGGCGTTGCGCAGGCCATGCACCCAGACCACGCGCCGCCACGGCACACCCTTGGCGCGCGCCGTGCGGATATAGTCCTCGCTCAGCGATTGCAGCATCGCGCTGCGCGTCACCCGCGTGATGTAGGCGGCCATGATCAGGCCGAGCGCGATGGTGGGCAGCACCAGCTTGTGCAGCCTGTCGCCGTAATCCGACAGATCAGCGCTGCCGATGACGGGAAACCAGCGCCAATGCAGCGAGAAGGCCAGCAGGAGAAAGATGCCGGAGACGAAAACCGGGAAGGACAGGCCCAGCAGCGACAGCACGCGGGCCGCCACATCCACCACGCCATTGCGGTGCAGCGCCGCCCAGATGCCGACCGGCACGCCGATGACGATGCCAAACACCATCGAGGCCAGCGTCAGGTCGATGGTGTGCGGCAACACGGCCGCGACCTCCGCCATGATCGAACGGCCGGTGACCATGGAGACGCCGAAATCACCAACCAGGGCACTGGTGATGAAGCTGAAATACTGCGCCCAGAGCGACCGATCGAGGCCGAGCCGCGTGCGCAGCGCCGCAATCGCCTCCGGCGTCGCCTGGTCCCCCAGGATCACCAGCGCGGGATCGCCGGGCACGATGCGGACGATGATGAAGACCAGCGTCAGCACCGCAATCAACGTCGGGATCGCGGCGAGCAGGCGGCGAAGGACGAAGCCGGTCAACTACCTGAGCCGCGTTGCTTCGGTGATCAACGGCCCAAGGCTCATCGACCCGCGCAGCTCATAGCCGTAGTCCAGATTGTCACGCCGCGCGAAGACCAGCAGCGTCTCGATCAACGGCACGCCGCAGATATTCTGGATGAGAATGCGCTGCGCCTCCGCCCACAACCGCTTCTGCTCCTCCACATCCGTGCTGACGCGCGCCGCATCGATCTGGCTGTCCGCCTGGTCGCAATGCGAGAAATTGGTCACCGCGGTCGGCGTGCGCACGCGCGACCGGCCGTGGAAGAACTGCGTCAGGTAGATATCCGCCACCGGGAAACGCGCGGCGGAATAATAGACCATCGGCGACAGATCCTGCCGGATCTGCTGGTGGAAGGTCGCGTGTTCCACCACCTGCAGGTCCAGCGTGATGCCGGCCCGGCGCAGCTGCTGCTGCACCACCTGCATCATGTTCAGCATCTCCGGCAACTGCGTGTGGATGACGCGGATGGTGATACCGTTCGGATGCCCGGCTTCCGCCAGCAAGGCCCGCGCCCGCGCCGGGTCCGGCGGCAGCAGGCGGGTTTCGGCGCTGAAGCCGAGATAGCCGCGCGGCACCAGGGATTGCGCTTCGCGCGCCACATCCTGCCCGCGGAAGCGCACCAGCTCCGTCCGGTTCACCGCATGCGCCATCGCCTGGCGAATGCGGATGTCGTTGAAGGGCGGCTGGTTGGTGTTGAGGTTGATGATGGCAAGCTCACCCGGCTCGAACACATCCACCACCGTGTTCGGCACCTGCCGCGTGCGGTTCACCCAGGTCTGGTCGGCGCGGCCGTAATTCAGGTCCAGCTCCCGGTTCTGGAAGGCCAGGTCGCGGGATGCGTCGGAGGGGATGAAGCGGTAGCTGATGCGCCCGATCTGCGGCGCCCCGCGGAAGTACTGCGCATGGGCCACAAGCTCCGCCGACTGGTTCGGCGTCACGCGGTCCAGCGCGAAGGGGCCGGTGCCGATGGGGGCGCGGACGAAGCTATCGCCCCGCTGTTCCACCGCGCGCTTCGAGACGATGTAGCCGCCCGAGTAATTGGTCAGGATGCCCAGCAGGCTCGGGATATTCTCCCGCAGCACGATGCGCACCGTGTGGCTGTCCACGGCCTCGATGGTCTCGATCGCGCGGTAGTCGGCGGCGAAGGCGCTGGTCGCGGCGGTGCCGGATTTGCGCAGGGAGAAGACCACATCCTCCGCCGTCAATTCCCCGAAGCCGCCATGGAACTGCACGCCACGGCGCAGATGGAAGGTCCAGGTCTTGCCGTCGCTGCTGCTTTCCCAGCGCTCCGCCAGGTCCGGCTCGATCTCGGCGGGGTTGATGGAGCCGGGCTTGAAGCGCACCAGCCCGTTGAACATCCACGCCACCACGACGCGGTCGATGGTGGAGACGGCGAAATGCGGATCCAGCCGGCCCACATCCTGCGCCGCCATGCCAACGCGCAGCGTCTGGCCCTGGGCCATCGCCTGCGTGTTGAACCCGATGGCCGATGCCACGGCCAGGGCACTGCCAAGCAGCGCCGCGCGAAAGCCTCGCATGAAATTTTTCCCCGTTTGCCTTGACGGGGAGCTTAGACCGCTCCGGTCGCCGCCGTGAAGCGTCCGATATCGAATGCGTCGAGTGGCACATCGGTCGCGCCATCCGTCACCAGCTCCGCCAGCACGGCGCCAACACCCGGGCCGGTCTGGAATCCCTCGCCGCAGAAGCCGAAAGCGTGCAGCAGGCCCTTCGTGGTGCGCGATGCGCCGAGCACCGGGAAGTGATCCGGCATCTCCCCATCCGTGCCGGTCCAGCTGCGAATCACCATGGCGTCCTTCAGGCGCGGGATCACGGCGATGGCGCGCGTCATCGCGCCGAAGGCGGCATCGGGGCGTGGCCGGGTGTGGCTGATCTCCGCATCGCTTTCACCGCGGCCGCCACCGAAGATGATGTTGCCGCGCGGGATCTGCCGCAGATACAGATCGCCGCCGACCACGCCCAGGCTTTCGCGCAGGAAGTAGGGCAGCGGTTCCGTCACCAGCATGTTCGGGTGCAGCTTCTCGATCGGCACGGCCTCTCCGAAGCGTGCCGCAATCTCGCCGCCCCAGAAGCCGGCGCAGTTCAGCAGCCAGGGCGCGGTGAAGCGCGTATCCTGCGCGACCACTTCGAAGCGGCTGCCATCATGCGCCAGCGACGTCACCGCATGATGCTCCCGGATCTCGGCACCGGCCGCCCGTGCGGCGCGGGCCAGGGCCGGGGCCAGCAGGCGCGGATTGGCGCTGCCATCCTCCTCCATCAGGCTGCCGGCGATGACGACGTCGCTGAAATAGGGGTGCTGTTCGCGGATCGCGTTGCGGCCGATCATGCGGGGCTTCAGCCCGTGTTCCGCGGCCAGCGCGTTCCAGCGCAGCAGCTCCGCCTCATCCGCCGCGCTGCGGGCCAGCTTGAGGTGGCCGCAGGGGTCGAATTCCACATCCGCGCCGGTCAGTTCCGTGATGCGCGACCAGATCTCGCGGGATTTGCGCGCCAGCGGCAGCCCGGCCGGGTGGCGGCCCTGCTGGCGCACGCCGCCGTAATTCACCCCCGTGGCCTGGCCACCGACCAGGCCGCGTTCCAGCAGCACCACCCGCACGCCACGCTTCGCCAGGTGCAGCGCCGCGGAACACCCCGCGCCGCCGCCGCCGACGACCAGCACATCCGCCTGCACCATCACCCCACCTGTTGCAGCGGCACCGGCTTCACCGGCGGCTGGCCACGCAGGCGCCCCACCTCCGGCACGTCCACATCCAGCGCGCGGGCCAGCACGGCGGCGGCGGGCGTGCCGCAGAGGCGGCCCTGGCAGCGGCCCATGCCGACGCGGGAGAAGGCCTTGGCCCGGTTCAGCTCCGGCGCATCCGCCGCAGCGGCACGGCGCAGCTCACCCGCCGTGATCACCTCGCAGCGGCAGACGGAGGTGCTGTCCTCCATCCGCGCGGCGAGGCGTGCCGGGTAGGGGAAGGCCTGTTCCAGCGCCGCGCGGAAGCGGCGTTCGGTGCGCAGCCGGCCATCCAGGTGATGGGTCAGCGCCATGTCGGAGGGCAGCTTCGCATCCGCCAGCACCGCCAGCGCCGCCCGCGCACCGCCGAGTTCCGCCACATCCACGCCGCCAATGCCCGCGCCATCGCCGGCCAGGTACACGCCTGCCACGGGTGACCGCCCGGCGGGATCCTTGCGCGGCACCCAGTTCTGCTGCGTCCCGTCATAGTCGAAGGGCACGCCGGCGAGGTCGGCCAGCTGCGCCTCCGGCTTCAGGCCCCAGCCCAGCGCCACGGCATCGCAGGGCGTGACATGTTCCTTCCAGGCGGCATCGCGCCAATGCACGGCGGTGACCTTGTCCACACCCTCGATCGCCAGCGGCGTCACATCCTCATACAGCTTCACGCCGCGCAGGCGGAGCTGGGCGTAGAGGCCCATGCCGCGCAACAGCGTCGGCACGTTCCACAGCATCCCGGCGCCGAAGCGGGCCTTGGTCAGCAGGTCCGTGGTGTCCAGCACCGCGGCGGGCTTGGCGCCGGCCTTGGCGTATTGCAGCGCGGTCAGCCACAGCAGCGGCCCGGTGCCGATCAGCACGGGGTTCGCGCCAATGCCCACGCCTTGCGACTTCAGGGCCACCTGCGCGCCGCCGAGCGTGGTGGCGCCCGGCAGGGTCCAGCCCGGCAGCGGCAGCACGCGGTCCACGGCGCCGGTGCAGATGATCACCGCGTCGTACGCCACTTCATCCTGCGCCGCGCCGTTGGTCAGCGTGTGGAGGATCTTGGCATCCGGCCGGATGTTCCACACCAGCGTGTCCGGCCGCCAATCGACGCGCGGCTTCAGCGCATCCAGCGCCGCATGCAGGCGCCTGGCCCGGCCGGCATCGGCGCCGTACAGCGCCGCATGGCTGCGAGTGAAGTCCGCCGGCGGGCGCTGCGTGACGCGCCCGCCGCCATCGGGGCCTTCCTCGATCCAGATCGGGGACACACCGGCGCGAACAAGTTGTTCCACCGCACGGATGCCGGCCGGGCCGGCGCCAATCACCACAACCTTCATCGCCTGATCACCTCAATCCCGGATTCGACCAATGTCGTGCAGGCACGCCGAACGCCCTTGCCCGCCACCACCACCCAGCAATCCTGGCAGGCCCCCATCCAGCAGAAGCCGGCGCGGACGCCATCGCCGAATTCGCTGGTGCGGACATGGCCGAGCCCGGCCGTCAGCATCGCCGTCAACAACGTGTCGCCCTGCTTCGCCGGCACCGCCACGCCATCGACCTTGAAGATGAGCGCGGGCCGATCCTGGTCAACCAGGCGGATCGCGGTCATGCCAGGGCCTCGAAGCGGCAATTGACCTTGATTTCACCCACGGTCGCCGTGTTGGGCAGGCGCAGCACCGTCTCGACCAGGGCGGCCACATCCTCCGGCCGGCTCATCGCCTCCCGCGGGTATTTGGCGTGCAGGGTCATTTCGGTCTGCACGAAGCCGGGGCAGATGGCGGTGGCGCGGATGCCGTGTTCCCAGCCCAGGCGGCGCACTTCCTGGGTCAGCGCCATGACGGCGAATTTACTCATGGCGTAGCCGAGGTTTTCATTCGCCACGCGCTTGCCGGATAGCGAGGCCAGGTTCACCACCCGCCCCTCCCCGCCCGCGATCAGATGCGGCCAGGCGGCACGGATCACGCGCATCGGCGCCTTGACGTTGACCTGCCACATGGCGTCGTGCGGCGTCTCATCCGCATCCAACAGCCTGGCCATCGGGTTGATGCCGGCGGCGTTCACCACGGCGTCGATCCGGCCGAAGCGGGCCATGGTTGCGGCGACCCAGGCTTCCGCGCTGCCATCCTTCTCCGCATCCCAGCGCTGCAGCATCAGGTCCGGCCCGGCCACCAGCTTGCCGGCGCTGCGGATACCGGCGCTGATCAGCCAGCCGGAGCCATGCAGGCGGCGCAGCACTTCGCGGCCGATGCCGCGCGACCCGCCGGTGATGAGGACGACGCGGCCGACAGGATCAAGCATGCATCAGAGCTCCGGTGGCAACATGGCAGCGCGCGGCGTGGCCCTGCGCCACCTCGGCCAGCGCCTGCTCCCGCTCGCAGCCCACCCGGGCCAGCGGGCAGCGGGGCGCGAAGCGGCAGCCATCGGGCATGGCATCCAGCGGCGGCACCCGGCCGGGAATGGCGGACAGCGCCTGTCCGGGCTGGTCCAGCCGCGGAATGGCGGAGAACAGGGCGCGCGTATACGGGTGCTGCGGGTTGGCGAAGATTGCCTCCACCGGCCCCTGCTCCACGATCTCCCCGGCATACATCACCGCCACCCGGTCCGCGATCTGCGCCACCACGCCGAGGTTGTGGGTGATGAACAGCACCGCCATGCCGAAGCGGGACCGCAGATCGGCCAGCAGGCCCAGCACCTGCGCCTGGATGGTGACATCCAGCGCCGTGGTCGGCTCATCCGCCAGCAGCACCGCCGGTTCGCAGGCCAGCGCGATGGCGATCATCACCCGCTGGCGCATGCCGCCGGAGAATTGGTGCGGATATTCATCCAGCCGCTGCGCAGCGGAGGGAATCTTCACTTCCTCGAACAATTCCAGCGCCCGGGCGCGGGCGGCCTTGCGGTCCATGCCGCGATGGATCCGCAGCGCCTCCGCCACCTGGTCGCCCACGGTCATCACCGGGTTCAGGCTGGTCATCGGTTCCTGGAAGATCATCGCCATGCGGTCGCCGCGGACGGATTCCAGCGCCTTGTCGGACAGCCCCGCCAGATCCTGCCCCTCCAGCAGGATCTGCCCCGCCGCCACCCGGCCGAAGGGCGGCTGCACCAGCCCCATGACGGACAGCGCGGTGACGGATTTGCCACAGCCGCTTTCGCCCACCAGCGCCAGCGTCTCATCCCGCATGAGGGTCAGCGACAGGTCGCGCACCGCAGGGTGCCATCGGCCGCCGATGCGGAACTCCGTGCGGAGTCCCACCAGTTCCAGGGCAGGTTTCGTCATCGCCCCCGAGCCTGCGCCAGCCGGAAGCTGGCATCAAGCCGGAACGGCGAAACCGGTCATGGCGAAACCAGTCAGCCGGCCAGCGCCGCCAATTCCCCCAGGGTCAGCGGCTTGGTCGGGAAGCGGGTGCGGAAGGGCTCGACCTCGCCGCCGGCCACGCCCCGCGCGGCCGCGATCACGCCGTGCACCGCCGGGCCGCAGATGCGCCCCTGGCACGGGCCCATGCCGGCCCGGGTGAAGGCCTTGGCCTGGTTGGCGCCGAGGCAGCCCAGCGCCACCGCCTCCCGCACCCGTCCGGCCGTGACCTCCTCGCAGCGGCAGAGGATGGTCTCGTCCGGGATGGCGGCCTCCGGCAGGGGTGGGAACAGGCTGTCCAGGAAGGGGCGCGGCGCGACCTGGCGGTCGCGCAGCAGGCGCAGCGGTCCGGCCCGCCCGTCGCGTTCATCGGTGGTGATGCGGCCCAGCGCGCGGGCAGCCTCCAGCGCCGCGATGCGGCCGGACAGCGCCGCGGCGCGGGCGCCGCCAATGCCGCCCGAATCCCCGGCCACCATCACCCCGGCCACCGCGCTGTTACCCCACAGGTCCAGTGCCGGGCGCCAGCAGCGTTGCAGCGGGTCCCAGCCATGGGTCAGGCCGGGAATGGCGCGGGTGAGCTGGGTATTGGGCACGACCCCGTCATGCAGCAGCAGCAGATCCGCCGCATGCGCCACGCCATCGACCAGGATGCGCTGCAGCCGGCCCTCGCCTTCCGCCCGCAGCGCCCGGGCCGGGATCACCTGCACCGCGCGCTTGACCTGGCGCTGCCACATCACGCCGCGCCACAGATATTCGGGCGCCTTCAGCGCGCGCAGCAGATAGGGCCGCGCGCGGTGCAGGCCGCCGGGCGGCGACAGGTCGATGATGCCGGCGATCCGGCCGCCCTTGGCCAGCGCCTGCACGGCGTACAGCCACAGCAGCGGCCCCTGGCCGGCCAGCCACACCGCCCCCTCGGGCACCAGCCCGCCGGTCTTCAGCGCGATCTGCGCCGCGCCCACGCTCATCACCCCCGGCAGGGTCCAGCCGGGGATGGGCAGCGGCCGTTCCGTGGCACCGGCGCAGAGGATCAGCCGCTCCGCCTGCACGCTGTGCGCCGCGCCGTCCTCGGACCAGAAAACCTTCCCGCCGGGCTCTACCGCCCAGAGCGTGGCGTGGGGCCGGTACTGGGCGCCGGAGGCGCGGAAGGCGGCGACCAGCTTGGCGCCGTCCCGGTCCTGGTCATCCCCGGCAGCGGCCTTCGCGACACGCGCTTCCACAGCGCGACTGGCTAAACGCGCCTCGACGGCGCGACTGGCTAAACGCGCCTCGACGGCGCGATGCACCTGCCCCCCCGGCGCGCCATTCTCGTCCAGCACCAGCACCCGCATGCCATGCGCCCGCGCCTGCGTGGCAGCCGCCATGCCGGCCGGGCCGGCGCCGAGCACCAGCAGGTCCACGCTCGCCGCCACCGGCGCCGTGCCCTGGCGCCCGGCGGTCCATTCATCCGCGACGCTCATGCCGCATCCTCGGCGAAGCCGCGGGCGCCGTGCTGCAGTCCGGCGACCAGGCCGGGCGTCACCGGCACCATGCAGGCCTGTATGTTCTGCGCCCCCGCCACCTGCACCAGGCAGTCGAAGCAGGCGCCCATCAGGCAGAGCGGGCCGCGCACGGCGCCCGACACCGGTGTTTCGCGGAAGCTGGTGATGCCGGCGGCCAGCAACGCGACGGCCAGGCTTTCCCCTACCCGCGCCGGCACGGCGCGCCCTTCCCAGGTGATGGTGCAGTCGGTGGGCTCAGTGCGACGAAACATGGGGCGTCCCAGGAAAGCGGTCCGGATGCAGGTCCCGCGCATGGGCCGGCAGCATCCCACCCAGCACTGCCTCCGCCAGCGGCCCGGCATGCACGGCGGCGAGCGTCACGCCCGAATGGCAGGTGGCGACGAAGCAGCCGGGATGCGTGGCGCTTTCGGCATAGGCGGGAAATCCATCCGGCGTCATCGGCCGCAGCGCCGCCCAGCCGCGCACCATCCGCGCCTGCGCCAGGGCCGGCAGCACCTGCAAGGCGCGGGCCGCCATCTGGGCCAGGGCCGCGGTGGTGGTGGCGACCTCGTAGCTGCCATCATCCTCGCTGGTCACGCCGATCTGCATCGTGCCGTCCCCGGTCTGGCGAATGGCGCTGGAGGGCAGCGGCAGGATCGGCGCCAGGCGTTCGGTGATGATGTTCTGCCCGCGCACCGGCCGCACCGGCACATCCAGCCCGATCATCGCCGCGATCGGCGTGGTCTTCACCCCGGCGGCCACGACGATGCGCGCCGCCGTCACTTCCGTGCCATCGGCGCGGGTGATTCGGTAGCCGCCGGCCACGGCCTCCACCGCCTGCACCGCCGCGCCGGGCAGATGCGTGCCGCCCGCCGCCCGCATGCCGGCCTGCAAGCCGCGCAACAGCGTCAGCGGATCGGCATGGCCATCGGCCGGCTGGTAGCTGGCGCCCAGCACCGAAGGCCCCAGCCGGCAGCCCGGCATCAGGTCAAGCAGGGCCTGCCGGTCCAGCATCTGAAGGCCCTGCTGGCCCTGGTTGTGCATGCGCTGCACGAACAGGCTGCGCGCCGCGTACTCATCTTCATCCAGACAGAAGGTCAGGCCGCCCACGGCGCGATACTGCACATCCCGCCCCGCCAGGGCCGAAGCCCGTTCGGCCAGCGCCGGCCACAGCGCCACGCTCTGCCGGGTCCAGGCGGCATAGGCGGGCATGCCGTCGCCCTTGGATTGCGACCAGACCAGGCCGAAATTGCCCCGCGCCGCGCGCAGCGCCACATCACCCTCATCCAGCACGGCCACCCGCGCGCCACGTTCCGCGCAGCCGAAGCCAATGGCGGAGCCCACCATGCCGCCGCCGATGATCGCCACGTCAAACTCAGCCAGGGAGGACATGCGCCGGAAAGTGACTTGCCCCGGCCCATCCTGCAAGCCGGGATGCCGCGGGGCCGCCAGGTTGCCCCGCCCGCCACCTTCGCTAAGGTCATGCCCCCGCAGACCAGGGCGATTCCATGACCGATACCGCGACACGCGTAGACCAGGCCGCCGAAGCAGGGGGTGAGGCCGCCGTGGTCTTCCTGCGCGACCTGATCCGGCTGCAGGCGGGCGGGGAGGAAGCGGTGCAGGCGCGCATCGCCGCCGCGCTGGAGGATCTGGGCTGCATCGTGGAAACCCGCCGCTACCAGCCCGCCAGCATCGTGTTGCGGGAGGAGTTCGCCAGCGAAACCGCCATGGCAACGGAAGAACGCGCCGCCGTCATCGCCCGCTTCCCCGGCAGCGGCGGCGGCCGCAGCGTGATCTTCTTCGCCCATCCGGATGGCGAGCCTTTCCAGCCCCAGCATGGCTGGCTGCACGACCCGATGGCCGGCGAGATCGACCAGGGCCGCATCCATGGCTGGGGCGTGGCGGACGACCTGGCCGGCATCGCCACGATGGTCGAGGCGCTGCGCGCGGTGCGCGCCGCCGGGCTGACGCCGAAGGGCGATGTCATCCTGACCTCCACCCCGTCGAAGCGCCACGCGCGCGGCGTGCATGCGCTGCTGCATGGCGGGCTGACCGCGGATGCGGCGGTATACCTGCACCCGGCCGAATCCGGCATCGGGATGCGGGAGGTGAAGGCACTCGCCTCCGGCCAGCTGGTGTTCCGCATCATCGTGAAGGGCCGCCTGCCGGCGACGCAGGAACCGGGCCACGCCGCCTTCGCGCATACCGCGATCAACCCGATCGACAAGGCAATGTCCGTGCTGGCCGCGCTGCGCGCACTGGATGCGCGGCGCGGCGCGCGGGTGCATCACCCGGCGCTGGACGCCGCGATCGGGCGCAGCACCAACCTGCTGGTCGGCGATTTCAAGACGCTGGGCGATGGCCGCGCCGCGCGCGTGCCGCCGGCCGTGCAGCTGTCCTGCGCCCTGTCCTTCCCGCCCGGGGAAAAGCTGGCCGATGTGCAGGCCGAGGTGGAGGCAGCACTGGCCGAGGCCGTGGCCGCCGATGCGGAGCTGGTGCTGGAGACCAGCTTCCTGTCCGGCGTGACCGGCGCGGAGGTGCCGATGGATCATCCGCTGTGGATCGAAACCTGCGAGGCGGTGCGCCGCGGCACCGGGACGATGCCGGAGATCAACCCGCTGCACACCTCCTCCGACATCCGCAACCCAATGGTGCAATCGGGCATCCCCTGCGTCGGACTCGGTCCCTTGTGTGGCGACCTGACGCAGAATGGCGGGCGGGACGAATGGGTGGATGTGGCGGATTACCGGCGCGGCGTGGCCGTGGTGGCCGCGCTGATCACCGGCTGGTGCGGCGCCGATTGATCGCCCGCGCACTGATTTAGCTTGGCGCGGCGCGGCGGGGCGCCGCACCCTGGCGGGCCCATTCAGGAGCGCGCCATGAGACCCCCGATCACCATCAACGAACCCGCCTGGCTGACCGAGTTCAAGGCCTTCATCATGCGCGGCAGCGTGGTGGATCTGGCGGTCGGCATCGTCATCGGCGCCGCCTTCACCACCATCGTCGGCAGCCTGGTCGAGGATCTGATCAACCCGATCATCGGCCTGCTGATCGGTGGCATCGACTTCTCCAACGTCTTCATCGTGCTCAGCGGCGAACGCCTGGCCACGCTGGAGGCGACGCGGGAAAGCGGCGCGGCGGTGCTGGCCGTGGGCCGCTTCATCAACGCCATCATCAAGTTCCTGATCGTGGCGATGGCGATCTTCTGGCTGCTGAAGGTGCTGACCAAGCTGCGCATGCGGCAGGAAGCGGTGAAAGGCCCAAGCTCCACCGACAAGCTGCTGGCGGATATCCTGGAGGAGATCAGGTCAAGGCCGGGCTCCCTGGCGCCCATTCCGCCCCCTGCCACGCCTCCGGCACCGTAACCGCGCCGGACAGGACCGCGTCGCGCAACGCGTCGATCCGCGCCGCCAGCCCGGCCGGCACATCGGCGGCCAGGGCCAGCCGCACCGCCGCCGGCACTTCCAGCCCGATGCGGCGGTCGGTGAAATGCCCGGCCAGGAAGGCCTCGATCGCGTACAGCATGGCCACGCCGTTATCGGCGATGGCGGAGGCGAGGAAGACCCGGTCTTCCACCGTCCAGTCCCGCACATTGCCGATGGCGCGCATGCCCGCCGCCTTGCAGGCCGCGATGGCCCCGGCGCGGCCGCCATCCAGCATGGCGAAGTTCAGCGTGGCGCCCGCCGCCGCCTGCCCCGCGATCCAGCGCGCCGCCAGGTCCGGGTCGTGCTGGTTGCCGCAGAAGCCGCTGAGAAGACGCGCGGTGGGGTTGGCATGCGCCAGCCCCGCGGCGAAGCCGGCACGGCCGCGCAGGCCGGGCGGCACCGGCTCCCCGGACAGATGCGCGGCGATGCCACCGGGTGCGATCCACCAGCCGGCCAATGCCCCGGCGAGGAAGGCGGATTGCTCCTGCAACACCTCGAATCCCGCGATGTTGGGGCCGGTGATGCGGCCCTGGGTGACGGCGAAGGCCACATCGGGGAAGGCCGGCGCCACGGCGGCCACCGCATCCTCCCCCTGCCCGCCATGCGCCACCACCAGCTCCGCCCGCGCCGCCGCGGCCTCCACCGTCGCCATGCGGCGGGCCGGGTTCGGCTCCCACACCGTCTCCAGCCGTACCGGCAGGTGTGCGGCGCGGGCCAGGCCCTGCACGCCAGCGGCGTTGAAGGCGCCGATCTCCAGCGGATCCGTGCCGGGTCGCCCGAACAGCACGGCGACGACCCGGGGCAGGCTGCTCATTGCGCGGTCAGGCCCAGCGCCTTCACCGCGCCGCCGACCACGCGCACTTCCTCCGCCACATAGGTTGCGAATTCCGGCTGGCTCATCGGCCGCATGGCGATGCCGTGTTCCAGGATGCGGCTTTTCATCAGCGGGCTGTCCAGCGCCGCCGCCACCTCCCGGTGCAGGGTCGCGACGATGGGCGCGGGCAGGCCGGCCGGGCCGGCGAGGCCGAGCCAGTTCTCCGCCACCAGGCCCGGGAAGCCCCCCTCCGCCGTGGTTGGCACCTCGGGGGCCATCTCCTGCCGCGCAGGGGCGGTGATGGCGATGGCGCGCAGGCGGCCAGCGCGGATGTTCTCGACATTCTGCGGCAGCGTGTCGAAGGACAGCGGGATGGCGCCGCCCAGCAGATCCGCCTGCATCGGTGCGCTGCCGCGATAGGGCACATGCGTCAACGCCGCGCCGGTGCGACTCGAGAAAGCCTCGCCGAAGATGTGGGCAACGGAGCCGGCACCGGAGCTGCCATAGCCGGGCGGGGCGGGCTGCGCCTTGATCCAGGCGACCAGAGCCGGAAGGTCGGTGGCCGGCACCAGCCGCGGATTGACCAGCACCACCAGCGGCGTGGCACCCAGATAGGCGATATGGGTGAAACCCGTCACCGGGTCATAGGGCACGTTGGCATAGATCGGCGGGGAGGTGACGATCGGCGCGGTATTGGACAGCAGCAGCGTCAGCCCATCCGCCGGCTGCGCCGCGACATAGGCCGCGCCCAGCGTGCCGCCTGCGCCGGGCCGGTTCTCCACAAGCACGCGCTGCGGCAGGCGCTGGGACAGCACTTCGGCCAGCACGCGGGCCACGATGTCGGAGGATCCGCCGGGCGGGAAGGTGACGATGATGCGGATGGGGCGCGACGGCCAGGCCGGCTGGGCGTGCAGATCCTTGCTGGTGGCAAAGGCGGCGAGTGCCGCAATAGCGGGCAGATGACGGCGGCGCATGGGCTTGATCCTCGATCTGGCACGGGCCGAGGCAATTGCCGTGCCGCGGGGCGCCGGTGCAGGCTGGCGGCATGGATCCCAAAGCCCTGACTCCGGATGTCCTGATGCCGATCAGCTTGATGCCCGAGGCCCCGCGCCTGCTGGCCACCATCCTGCCTTCCGCCAATACGGTGGTGGAGCGCACGACCCAGGCGGTGCTGCGCGACCTGCCGGGTGTGGTGCCGATCTTCACCCGCGTCGCCAAGCGCGGCGCGGTGGACCCCTTCCCGGATGGCTATGACTGGGAGGCGATGATGCAGGCGGCGGAGCTGCTGGCGGATGCGAAGCCGGATGCCCTCATCTGGTCCGCCAGCAAGGGCGCGGTGATCGGGCTGGACCATGACCGGGCGCTGGTGCGGCGGGTGCGGGAGGCAACCGGCCTGCCCTGCGCCACCTCCGGCCTCGCTTTGCTGCGGGCGCTGGAAGTGTTGGGTGCCAGCCGCGTCGCGCTGATCGGGCCGCATCCGGCGGCGTATAACCTGCGGGCCGCGCGGGGCCTGGCGGCGGAGGGGATTGAGATGGTGGCCGAGGCCAGCCTCGGCATCACGGATAATCTGGCCTATGCCTCCGTGGGCTATGCGGCGGTGGCGGATCTCGCCCGGCAGGTGGCAAGGCCGGGGGTGCAGGCCATCATCCTGTGGAATACCAACTGCGCCGGCGCGCCGATCGCGGCGGCGCTGGAGGCTGAGACCGGGATTCCGCTGCTGGATGCCACCGCGCTGGGCGTCTGGGGCGGTCTGGGTGCCGCCGGCATCGCCGAAACCCCTGGTCCGGAGTGGGGGCGGTTGTTTACCTTGGACGCGCGGGGGAGTGCGTGATGTCGGCTGGTATTTCGGTGCATGCGGTGGATGTGGCCAGCGGGCGGCCTGGGCTTGGCATGAAGGTGGAAATTCATCGCATCCTGCCCGATGGCGGCCGGCACTCCGTGGCGGAGGGGCGGCTCGGCGCCGATGGCGCGCTGCACCATCCGGTGACCAAGGGCGAGGGCGTGCAGGAAGGGCTGCATGAGGTGCTGTTCCATATCGGCGCCTTCTTCGCCGAATCGGCCAGCCCGCCGCCGCCCTTCCTGGAACTGGTGCCGTTCCGCTTCCGCGT
>LNFM01002858.1_pt1 | contig 35452 bp, 36 predicted proteins | sample 596031 | NCBI WGS metagenome assembly LNFM01 (sample SAMN04254537, study PRJNA301005) | activated carbon metagenome | isolation source: dual media filters at the Ann Arbor, Michigan drinking water treatment plant | place: USA: Ann Arbor
TCCGCCGATCGCCCGTTGCTCCACCTGCGCCATTCGGCGTACAAAACCCCGAGACTCTAATTGCCTCTGGATGAAAGTTCAGTGGCAGGTCAATCTGACAGCAACCCGCAGTTTCTCACAATCGATCTAAACGAACTTTTCCCGGCTTCGTGCCGTCCTATCTGCATGATAGCTAGTTCAATCTATTCCGAACGAAAGAGCCCCCAGTGCCTGACGCCCTTGAACTCCTCAAAATCCGCCGCTCGGTAAAGCCGCGCGAGATGAGCGGTCCCGGCCCCTCGGCCGGCGAGATCGACACCATCCTGACCATCGGCGCCCGGGTGCCCGACCATGGCAAGCTGACGCCTTGGCGCTTCATCGTTTTCGAGGGCGAGGCCCGGGTTCGCGCCGGGGAGATCATCGCGCGGGTTTTCAGGCAAAAGAACCCGACCGCCCCGGCCGCCGACATCGAGATCGAGAAACGCCGGCTGACCGACGCGCCACTGGTGATCGCCGTGGTCAGTTTCACGAAGCCGCACCCCAAGGTGCCGGCGTGGGAGCAGGAATTGTCCGCCGGCGCGAGCGCCATGAACATCATCACCGCCGCAACCGCGCTCGGCTACGGCGCCAGCTGGCTCACCGGCTGGTTTGCGTTCGACCGCGACGTGCTCGAAGGATTCGGATTGAAGGCGGACGAAAGGCTTGCGGGCTTTATCCACATCGGCACGCCGACAAAGCCCGCCGAGGACCGCCCCCGCCCGGCGCTGTCCGACATCGTCACCCGGTTTTGAACCGCGCCGTTACGCCGCCCTCGATGCCTGCCGGCCCAGCCGCGACAACAGCTCGCCGAGTTCGGCCGCCGGGCGCGCGGCGCTGAACAGAAAACCCTGGGCCTCGTTGCAGCCTTCCGCGCGCAGCCATTCGAGTTGCTCGGCGGTTTCCACGCCTTCGGCCGTGATGGTGATGTTGAGGCTGCGGCCAAGGCCGGCGATCGCCCGCACGATCGCCATGCAGTCGGCCGACCGCGCCAGGTCCTTCACAAACGAGCGGTCGATCTTGATCTTGTCGAACGGAAAACTGCGGAGGTAGCTCAGGCTGGAATATCCGGTACCGAAATCGTCCATCGAAATGCTGACGCCGAGTTCGCGCAGCTGATGCAGGATCGCCAGATTGGCTTCGGTCTCCGCCAGGAAAAGCGATTCGGTAATTTCAAGCTCGAGCCGCCGCGGCGATAGTCCGGAATGAGCCAGCGCCGAAATCACCACCTGAACCAGGTTGCGGTTGCGGAACTGCGCCGGCGACAGGTTGACGGCGACCTTGACCTCGGCAGGCCATCTCGCGGCTTCGGTGCATGCCTCCCGCAGCACCCACTCGCCGAGCGAGGAAATCAGCCCGATATCCTCGGCGACCGGAACGAATTCCGCCGGCGAGATCATGCCCTTTTCGGGATGCCGCCAGCGCAGCAGCGATTCGAATCCGCTGATCCGGTCGGCGGCGATATTCACCAGCGGCTGATAGTGCAGTTCAAACTCGCCATTTGCGAAGGCATGCCGCAGATCAATCTCCATGTCGCGCCGCTTCTGCGCCTGCCGGTCCATCTCTGGTTCAAAGAAACGGTGGACGCCGCCACCGTCGGATTTGGACCGGTACAGCGCCATGTCGGCGTTACGCGTCAGCAATTCCGAGGTGTCTCCATCGCCGGGCGAAAGCGCAATACCGATGCTGGCGCCGACCACAACCTCGATACCGTCGATATCGTAACGGTCGCTCAACACCCTGATCAGCCGAGCCGCGAAATCGTTCGCCGCGTTGGGCGACACATCGGGGGCCAGCAGGACCGCAAACTCATCGCCTCCCAGCCGGGCAGCCAGATTGCTCCCGCGAATTTCCGACCGCAGCCGGTCGGCAACTGCCTTCAGCAGGCGGTCGCCCATTGGATGACCGAAGGAATCGTTGACGTTCTTGAACATGTCGAGGTCGAGGCACAGCACCGCCACGCGCTTGTTTCCGGTCCGGCCCTGCTGCAGCGCCTGCTGGAGGCGCTCCTGAAAGAGCGCGCGGTTCGGAAGATCGGTCAGGCCGTCATGATGGGCCATGTGCGCGATCCGCACCTCAGCCCTGTGCCGTTCGGTGACGTCGACCACAGCGACGAGGAAGCCATCACGACCTTCAAAGGTGACGCGCCGCCCGAAGGTTAACACCTGGATCTCGCTTCCGTCGGCCTTGAGATGGCGCCAGCCCCGATTGCAATAAGCGTCGTCGATTTCACGCAACGCCTGGCTGTGGCTGATCCGTTCGTCCTCCGGCCAGATTTCCCTGAGCTTCATGCCGAGAAACGTCGCCCGGCTGTAACCATAATGCTGCACCGCCGCGTCATTGACGTTCAGAAAATCGGTGGTCTGGGCGTCGAACACCCACATCGGCATGGGATTGTCGTCGAACAGCAGACGATAAGAAGACTCGCGTTGCTTGAGCGCGGTCACGTCGGTGACCGTCAGCGACAGAATGTCGCCAAAGCTGTTCATTCCCAGCCTCAGGTTGCGATCATCGCTGTCGATCTCGAACTGACCGCCAACGCCGCTTCCGACGGCCTCAAGCAGTCGCCCGATCACTGCCGGCTCGCACAGCAGGTTTCCGCCGGTGCTCAACCGACGCCATTGCAGTTCGGCAGACGGCAGCTTCAGAAGCCGAGACGCGCCCTCGTTGAGATGGACGATCTGAAAATCGAACGGGCGCCCGGCTGAATCGCGGATCGCGGCCAGCGACAATACACCCTCGTCGGTGGTGGAGAAAATCGCACTAAGCAGATTGTAATGCGGACCGCGTTCGTTGACGTAGACGCCGATCAGCGTGCCGCCCCATCGCGAAGACGTCGGCAGCGCCAGGAGGTCGTAGGTGCGGACGAGCCCGTCGCGCACGCAATGCGCGGCGCCGTGATACGGGCGCTGATTATGGATCGCGCTGGCGGCGGCTTCGCCGATTACGGTGGCGCAGTCGGGTACCAGCGCGCTCAAGGGAATATTCCACCGGTCGTCCTCCAGCCATTTCTTGACGTAACGGCCGGTGCGCGAGACCTCGAACCCGTGACCGTCCTTCCTCAGGAGGACGATGTGGTCGGCCAAGCGGCCCAGACTGCCGAGCATGACGTCTTCATAGTGCGGCAGGCCTTGATCCGGCTGCAGCGCGGCGTGCCATTTGCGCTGCAGGACCGGAACGTCGTCGAACAGTTCATTATTGGTTTTCCCTGCCGGTTTTTTCGATGCAATCATCGCATTCTCCACCGCACAAACGTCGGCCCATACAACCCGGACGAGCTTAATGCGGTGTGAAACGCCGGGCAGCGGCGCTGCCCAGCCGTGATTATGACAGATTTATAACGATCGATGGTTAGCGCGAATTAGAAATTATGACGGCCGCGGCGGGCTTGTCCCGACTCCAGAAGCGCGCCCTCCTCTCAGTCAGACGCTACCGCGCGATCACCTCGACCTCGCCGTCGACGCCGTTGACGACGTTGAAGGGGCGCTCGAACACCTTGCCTTCGTTTCGAGCGATGACGCGGTATTCGCCTTCCGACAGCACCACGCGCGGAAACGCGCCGATCGACTCCTTGATGACGTCGCCCGCCGGCGTGATCACCGACCACGCCGTGTTGGCAAGCGCCTCGCCGCCACGGTCGCTGACGAGCTTCAACGTAATCACCGCGGCGCGATGCGACACGGTGACATCCGTCAGCTTGCCGGCCTGGACGCGGATGTCGGAGCGCACCACCGAATTGGCGTCGCCGTAGTTGGAGATGATGTAATAGGTGCCTTCCGGCAGCAGCGCGATGTCGCCGGCGGCGACGTTGGGGATCAGCGAGGAGCGCTCGGCCCCTTCGAACTGGCTGCCCTTGTAGAGCGTGAACGATATCTGGTTTGCCGGGATCTTGCTGGTGCCGACGCGGCCTTCGATGCGCAGGCCGCCGGCCGGCAGCACGAAAGACTCGCGCTCGGTGTCCGATTTCAGACTGACCGCCCGCACCGCGCTGACCAGGCCATGGGCGACGTGAACGACGTAGTTGCCCGGCGGCAGCATGAGGTTCGGTGACGCGCCGCGCTCCTCGCGTATCAGCTTGAAGGTACCGGTGTCGTCGGGTTTGTCGGCGAACACCCGCCACACCAGCCCGCTGGTGATCACCGGCAGATCCTTGCCGTAGCGCGCCGTCAGCGCCAGCACCGGCTGGCTCACCGGCGGCGGCGTTAGCGGAACCGTGGCGATCGAGGGCGGCACGATGGTCGGCTGGTTCAACGGCGTGAGCAGGGGTTGAGCCGCCCCCGGTCCCGTGGACGGCGCCAGATTCAAGGCGGGTCCGCCCGGCGCATCCGGCACCGCGGCCGGCGGCACCGGCGGCGGACGCTCCTGAAACATCTGGGCTGAGCCTGAGGCCGGCAGCAGCAAGATCAGCATCAACGCAACCAGCAGCGCGGGAGAGGGCCACCCGCCCCGCCCGGTTCCCGCGATACCCTTGCCGCTCCAGATCATGGCGATGCTTTTCACCGAAAACGCGGCGAATTCAAGCCTGGAAGCACAGAAGTTCCTGCCCCAACCGGCCGCGGAACCCATGGGAACAGCCATCGCTTGCGCCTACTCTCGTGTCCAGTCACATTTCCTTCCTGAACCGCAGGGCATAAAAATATGGGTGCGGAGAGCAATGCATGATTCTGGCGTGGCCGCGCCATCGCTAAAACGATGAAGCCTCAGGAGAATATCGGTGCTGGATAGCTTGATGGGTCGCGGCCCCAGGGGCGCCGACGGCCGCGACAAGGTGGGGTTGGGCACCATCCGCCGGCCGGTGATCGGGCTGGCGCTGGGCGGTGGGGCTGCGCGCGGCTTTGCCCATATCGGGATCGTCCGTACGCTGGTCGCCCACGGCATCATTCCCAACGTCGTCGTGGGAACGTCGATCGGCGCTGTTGTCGGCGGCGCCTATGCGACCGGACATCTCGACAGGCTGGAGCAATGGGCGCGCAGCCTGCAACCGCGAAACATCCTTTCCTACCTCGACATCCGCCTGAACGGTTCCGGCCTGATCGGCGGGGCCAAGCTCGCCGCCGAACTCGAGGCAGCGATGGGCCAGAGCCTGATCGAGGATCTGCCGGTGAAATTTGCCACCGTTTCGACCGAGGTGCGCACTGGCCACGAGATCTGGCTGACGCACGGGCCGATCGTGGACGCCATGCGCGCCTCCTATGCCTTGCCCGGGATATTCTCGCCGGTCCTGGTCGGTGACCGCTGGCTGGTCGATGGCGCCTTGGTCAATCCGGTTCCGGTTTCGGCGGCGCGCGCCATGGGCGCGGAGATCGTGATCGCCGCCAATCTCTCCAGTGATGTTTTCGCGCATTCGACGACCGTTTACTCGCACGGCCCGTCGGCCGGCGCTTCCGCCTCGGCGCCAGACCCGGCGCCCGAGCCGCGAAAGCTGGGCATCGGCAAACTCTTCTCCGCCGAGCGCACGATGAAACGCGAGTTCTTCGGCGGCGGCGGGCGACCGGGTATCTCCTCGGTCATGGTCGACGCGTTCAACATCATGCAGGACCGCATCACCCGCGCGCGGCTGGCCGGCGACCCGCCGGACCTGTTGATCTCGCCCCGCGTCGGGCAGATCGGCTGGTTCGACTTCCACCGCGCCGACGACCTGATCGCCCATGGCGCGCGCGCGGCCGAGCGCGCCATCGAATCGATCCAGGAGGCGATTCACATTCTGGTTCCGCCGAGGGCCGAAGCCGAAAAACCAGTCGAAAAGACGTGAGGCAGCGCGACGGCTTCGCGCGAATTCGTGATCATTTCGCGCCAGGAAATCGCGTCAAGGCAGCATCAGGCCGTCTTGATGTAGTCGCGAAGCGCTTCCTGCTCGGTCTCATATTCGTGAACGCGGCGCTTGACGACGTCGCCGATCGAAATCAGGCCAACGACCTTGCCGTCCTCGACCACGGGCAAATGCCTGAACTTGCCGATCGTCATCATTTCCATGATGCCGGCGACGGTGTCGGATTGCCGGCAACTGACGACCTTGCGCGTCATCACGGCGCTGACCGGCTCTTCGAGCACCCGGGCTCCGCGCTCGCCCAGCACGCGGACGATGTCGCGTTCCGAAAGGATGCCCTCCAGGCGCTCCTGGTTCATGACCAGCACCGCGCCGATCCGGCGCTCGGCCAGCAATTTGATCGCGGTTGAAAGCTTGGCGTCCGCTTCGACGCTCAGGACGTCATGACCCTTGGAATCCAGTATCGCACGTACCGTCATTGTCGCCTCCAGAATCCGTTCGCGCCCGCGAGGGCCCGACCTTTTCACGAGTCTTCAATCAACAGTTCCACGCCGGCTTGCTATCGTGGCGCGGAGCGCAAGCCAGCGTAAGCAAGCCAGGATAGTGCAGCCAGGCAATCACGCGCAACGGCAGGCTTCAGCTTGCGTCACTGCCTCAATCGATGATGGATGAAATCGCGCTGCGCCGCAAGCGGCGATCAGGCGTCGCCGGGGCTGTCCAGCGAGGTGGCGTTCGCTATCGCCCGCGGCACCGGATCGAACAGCGAAAACAACATCAGGCCGGCGAGGAACCCGCCGATATGCGCCTGCCAGGCGACGCTCGCGCCTTCGGCGCCGATCGAAATCGAGCCGAGACCGAAGATAATGTTGACGCCGAACCAGACCGCGAGAAATCCCAGCACACGACCATCGCGCAGGGCCCGCGAAAGCGGCAGCGCCGGAATCTTCGCAGCGACGTCCGCATCGCCCCGGTTGAACGAGAGAAAACTTCCCTGCACGAAGGCAAAGCGAATGGCGGCCGCCATGGTGCCGGACACAGACGCCGAGGCGCCGATCATCGGCGCGATGGAATGCTCATGCGTGAGTAGATGCGCCAGCGCGCCCGCCGCCGCCGTCACCGCCATGAACACGTAAAACCTGACAGGCCCGAACCGGCGGGCAAGCGCGCTGCCGAACGGCAGCAGCCACAGCACGTTGAAAACGATATGGGTGAGATTGGCGTGCAAGAGCGAATAGGTGACGAAGGTCCATATTTCGGCGCCGGTTCCGCCGGGAAAGCTGATGTTCAACAGCGTGGAGTCGTAACGCCGCGGAATGAAGCCGAAGACGTCGATGGTCCAGTTCTCGAACTCGGGCGGCAGCAGCACCCGCAGATGAATTGCTGCAATCAGCACGACATAGGCTGTCAGTGCGCGCGGCAGCGTCAAGATGGGTTCCCGCGGGGCGTCCGGCGGCGCTCCCCGGAAGGTATCAGGCTGGGATTCCAAGGGTCGAGGGCCTTCGCTGGTGGCATGCGGCGTATCGGCCCAGATAGGCGGCTTTGCCCGCCCGGTGCAAGGGCGCAAACCGCAAAGAAAAAGGGAGAGCCCTGAGAAAGCCCTCCCTCATCTTGTCGATCTTTCGCGCTTCCGAAGCGGGACCGCGTCCCCGTCCGTCGCGATGATCAAACTGTTTGACGCCACCTGTGTACCAACCGCGCCGCCAGCTCATCGGGCCAATCCGGCGCTGCCTGATGCGCTCTACCCTAGCCACGACGCACTGCCGTCGCCAACCCGATAGTTAACTTAACCTTAACGTCGCAAAGCCGCGCCTCTGGCTGCCAATTCGCGGTCCCCGGCATGGACGCTGCAAAGCCTGTCCTGCACAACAACCAAGGGAAGGCGGGTGCGCAAAAGCGGGACAGAAGTGTCCCGCCCGAGCCAGCCGGGAGGGTCAAACATGAAACACCCATCGAGCCGCGGGTTCTACGCCTATTGGGACGCCAAGCGCGGCGATGCACTGGCGCCGGACCGCAGCGAGATCGAACCCGGCGCGGTGCGCGAACTGCTCGGCGATATCTTCGTGCTGTCTTATGACAACGAGGCCGGCTACCCGTTTCGCGTCGCCGGCACGCGGGTCTCAGCCCTGCTTGGCCGCGACCTCAAGGACGCCAGCTTCTCCGCGCTGTTTGCGCCTGATGGCCGCCGCGAGATCGAGAACATCATCAGCTACGTCGCCGAGGAGACGCTGCCGGCGATTGCCGGCATCACCGCGGCCACAAAGGATGGCGGCGTCGCGCATCTGGAATTGCTGCTGCTGCCGTTCGTCAACCGCGCGCACGCACCGATCAGCCTGACCGGCGTGCTGGCCCCGTTCGAAAGCGATCGCGGCACGCTCGGGGATTTCAAGGTGACGTCCTGGCGCTACCTGCACCGGCCGCAGAAACTGCTGCCGCGCGCCCTGCGCAAGCTCGCGGTCGCCCGCGGCTTCATGGTGTATGAGGGATTGCGGTAGGCGCGAATTGGCGCGCCGCCAGCCATATCGGCGCGTCATCCGTCGCGATAGCAGCCTGGTTTCAAGTTCCGCTGAAGCGCGCGGTCCGTTTCTCGAGGAAGGCATTGCGCCCTTCGAGCGCGTCGGCGCTGCGCCGCACCTCGGCCTGGGTTTCGATCTCGCGGCGGAACTGCTCGGCATAGCTGGAATGTTCGCTGTCCTCGATCAGGCGGCGGGTCGCCACCAGCGCGCGGGTCGGACCTCGCGCGAGCCTGCCCGCCAGCGCCAGCGCGCCATCGAGAAGCGCCGCATCGTCGAACACCTCGCGGACCAATCCCCATTCCCTGGCCTGATCGGCCGACAGCGGCTCGTTGGTCAGCATCAGTTCAAGCGCGCGCTGGCGGCCGACGAGACGCGGCAACAGCCAGGTCGAGCCGAGGTCCGGGACCAGCCCGATGCGGCTGAACACCTGGATGAAGCTGGCCAACCGCGCCGCCACGATCATGTCGCCCGCCATCGCCAGGCTGAATCCGCCGCCCGCGGCGACGCCATTGACGGCCACCACGACCGGCACCCGGCATTCGCGCAGCGCCTTGAACGCCGGCCAGTAGTGCGTCATCACCCCCGCGACGATGTCGTCGCCCAGGATTTGCGCAGCCTTGAGATTTTGGCCCGAGCAGAAACCACGGCCGGCGCCGGTCAAGACCAGCGCCCTCACCTGCGGGTCGTCCGTCATCTCGCCAATGGCGCCCGCCAGGTCGCCCAACAGATCCGGCGTCATCGCGTTCAGGGTCGATGGCTCATCCAGCGTTAGCACCCCCACGCTGCCGTCGCGTTCGCGCTTCACTCCCGCCATCCTGCCCCTCCGAACGGGGCGCACAGGCGATGCGATCGCGCCCCTCCTCACACATAGCCCAGCCAGCGCCAGTAAGTCGAGGCCAGCACCATCACCAGCACCAGCGCGATCAAGGTCAGCACCAGCCCGGTGCGGACAAAATCGCGGGCGCTGAACGTGTCGGTGCCATAGGCGACCATGTTCTGCGGCGCGTTGACCACGAGGATGAATCCGAAGCTGACGACGAACTGCAGCAGCATGGTCATGCCGACGACGTTGATGCCCGGCGTCGCGACGCTCTTGAGTACCGCGATCACGATCGGAATCATGGCCGACGCCAGCGCGGTGGCGCTGGCGAAACCAAGATGAATGACCACGAGGAACAGGCTCATTACGCCAAGAATGAACAGCGCGGTTGCGTTCTTCAGGCCAAATTGATTGACGACGATGTCGGCAAGCCATGTCGCGGCGGTGGTTTGAAGCAGCGCGGTGCCGAGGCTGATGCCGACGCCGAACAGGATGATCGTGCCCCAGGGAATCCTGGGCTGCGCCTCTTTCCAGCTCATGATGCCGAAGCCCGGCAGGAACATCAGCGCAACCGCGGTGATGGTCGTCGTACTGGTGTCGAATTTGTGCAGGGCTCCCTCGGTCGCCCAGAATCCGATCAACGTGACCGACAGCAACAGCAGCTTGAGCTCCGACGGTTTCATCGGGCCGAGTTCGAGCAACGATTTGCGGATAGCCTCGCGTCCGCCCGGCACCGTTGCTACTTCCGACGGCATCATCCGCGTCATCACGAAATACAGCGCGATGCACATCAGCACCGCGAATGGTCCGGCGGCGATCAGCCAGTCCAGCCAGGTGATGGTCGCGCCGAAGGATTTCTCGATGAAGCCGATCGCCACCATGTTCTGCGCGGCGGCGGTCTTGATCCCGACGTTCCAGATGCTCGCCGTCTGCACCGTCGTGATCATCAGCATACCGGCAAACGCGCCGCGCTTGTCGACGCCAAAGGCGGCGATGATACCGAGCGTGATCGGCACCAGGCAGGCGACGCGCGCGGTCGTCGAGGGCACCATCAGCGCGATCACAAATCCGACGATAATGGTACCGATCACGACATTCCGAGTCTCGGTGCCCACCCGCGACAGGATCGTCAGGGCAATGCGCCGGTCGAGGCCAGTCGCGGCCATGGCCGCGGCCAGGAACAGCGCCGCCGCCACCAGCACCAGCGCCGTATTGGCAAAGCCGCTGAACGCGAGGCCGAGCGCGGCGCTGGTGCCCATCAGCACCTTGGGATTGGCGATGCCAGGCGCCAGCCCCAGCAGCAACGCCATCAATACTGCGATCACGACGGCCGAAACCGCGTAATCGATCGCTTCGGTCATCCAGACAATGACGGCGAAGCCGAGAATGGCGAGCATTCGATGGCCCGCGACCGGCAGACCCTCAGGGGTCGGCAGCAGCAGGATCGCGGCAATCGCGGCAACCGCCAGCAGCAATCCCCAATTGGCCCTGATCCAGCCGCGTTGTTCGTCGCGCGGGACAGCGCCACCCGCCGATGCCTGTTCCAGAATGGCCATGCACGTTCCTCCCCGCGCGGCACGATTGACCAGGACGGCAGTCGCCGTCTTGCGCTGGATCAAACGCACGACCACCCCGCCTCTACTCTCCCCAGTGTCCGTCGCGCGTCGTCGCCCGCATTCGCTGCCGATTTGATCTCGCGCAAACTGCCCTGGCCCAGGAGCCTTTACCTATTTTGCAGGGCTTGCTGATGCAACAAGCACCGAACCGTTTGATATCGTGGCATCGCGGAGCATTCAGATGACCAAGATGAAGGTCGGGACTGGTGACTGGATCGTTGTTTGCGACGGCCGCAAGGCGCTCATCCTCGAAAACGTCGGTGATCGCATGTTTCCCAACTTGCGCATGCGGGAAGTGCGTGAGCAGCCGGACCTGCCTACACATGCCCAGGGCAGCGCGGCACCGGGTCGCGTCTACCAGTCGACCGGCGGCGCAAGAAGCTCGATCGAGCAGACGGACTGGCACGACGAGGCCGAGCGATCGTTCCTGAAGGCGCTGGCCGAGCGGCTGGATGCCGCGGTCAAGACCGGCGAAACCTCTGCCCTGACGATGGTGGCGTCACCCCGCGCGCTGGGCATGATCAGGCTGGATTACTCGGATGCAATAAGAAAGGCCCTTCATGGCGAGGTGGCCAAGGATCTGGTCAAGATGCCCGTGCATGAAATCGAGAAGCAGCTACTGGCTTGAATGCCAGCTCGCCAGCGCATGGTGCGAACGCAGCGCGTTCGCGCGAACGGCGATAACACATCGTTAACCCTGTCGGTCGTAGGGTCGTTCTGACGCCAAGGGACCGGCTGTCGGGTGGCGAAGATGTCGTTTGCGCAAAAGAAATCATCCTCCCTCCCCTCCACCGAGGAGCGGCGGCGCTTCCAGCGCGTCAAGGTCCACCTGCTCGGCCGCTACATGCTGCCCGATCGCCGCGAATTTCCCTGCCAGATCATTAACATGTCGCCGGGCGGACTGGCGTTGCTGGCGCCCGGCATCGGCAATGTCGGCGACCGCGTGATCGCCTATCTCGACCATATCGGCCGGGTCGAGGGCAAGATCACCCGCATCATCGACAATGGCTTTGCCATGACGGTCGGCGCCACCGCGCGCAAGCGCGACAAGCTCGCCGCCCAGCTCACCTGGCTCGCCAACCGCGATATCCTCAACCTGCCGGAAGACCGCCGCCACGACCGTATCGTGCCGCGCAACCCGATCGCGCTGCTCACGCTCGAGGACGGCAGCAAGATGACCTGCCGCATCATGGACCTGTCGATGTCCGGCGCCGCAATTGCGGCGGAAAACCGCCCGCCAGTGAAGTCGCTGGTCATGCTTGGCAAGGTGCAATCCCGCGTGGTGCGCAATCTCGACGAAGGCTTTGCGCTCGAGTTCGTCCACGAGCAGACCCCCGAGACGCTCGAAGACGCGGTTACCGCGCGGTAAACAGCCGGACGCCCGCAGCCCCTCTGGCGGCGTGAGCAGGCGGTATTCCGTGCCGCCCCGGCGCATTTTGGCGCCGGCAAGAGCAGGTTAACCCCGCGCCCGCCAGCGCCGAAAACCCCAGTCGATACAGCGCCGGCCGGGTTAATGCATAAAAATTGAATCAACTACAGTTGTTTACAATTTTACTCGAGTTTTATTCAAGTATATATCCAATTTTCCGCAGGTTTTACTAGTATTCGCGTCGAATGTGCTTGCTGCATTTAGCGGCGGCGAAAATCCTTTGTGCGAATACTGCCCCCAACAAGAAACGGGGGCCACAATGTTGTTCAAGGGACAGGGAAAGCGGATGGCGCTCATCGCCATCCTGTTGGGAATGACCGCCACGGCCAAGGCCGGCGACGTCGTCTACGCAAGCCTCGCCGACACCGCGCGCCCGCCGATCGGCTGGGTCGAATTCTGCGCCGAGAACCCCGGCGATTGCCGCGGCGGCGCGTCAGAGCCGCGCGACATCGTGATGTCGCAGACGGCATGGCGGGATCTGGTGCGGGTCAACAAGTGGGTCAACGAGACCATCAAGCCGATCACCGACATCGAACACTGGGGCGTGGTCGAAAAATGGTCGTTGCCGACGGACGGTTACGGCGACTGCGAGGACTATGTGCTGCTGAAGCGCAAGATGCTGATCGACGCCGGATGGCCGCGCGAGGCGCTGCTGATCACCGTGGTGCGCGACACGAAGGGCGAAGGCCACGCGGTGCTGACCGTGAAGTCCGACAAGGGCGAGTTCGTCCTCGACAACCAGAACGAAAACGTCCTGGCCTGGACCGAAACCGGATACCGCTTCGTCAAGCGCCAGTCGCAGTCCGACCCCAATCTCTGGGTTTCGCTCGGTGACAACCGCCCAGCGGTTGCCACCGCCTCCTCACGCGACCGCTAACCCGAACAGGTATTCACGAACCCGCGATCCGGTCACATCCCCACCCCTCCCCGTCCCCGACCGGTTCGCGCGCGGCCAGGCTTCCCCCAAAGCCTGGCCGCACCTTTTTCGAGAGGCGTATGCCGTCCAAAGGCTATGCCGCGAGCGCGACGCGCGACGTCGGCTTCGTTCGCATCGGCTTGCCGCCCGGCGGGTCCGGCGGATTTCGATCGAGCCACGAGAGCGCTTCGAGAATCTCGTCGATCGTTACGATGCGTTTTGCGCCGGACCACTCGCGCAGGGCGGGACTTGAAGCAACCGCCGCGGCGTCCGATGCCCAGGAAGCGAGAATCGCGCGCTTCTCACTGATTGAGAGCGTTTCATCGGCCACCACGTCGCGCGGGTGATCGAACACGCTGGCGGGGTTGAGTACGGTATCAAGCTCAACAATGTTGTTTGATCGGTGGGTCATGGTTTGTGATCTCCCAAAAAATCGCCGGCTGCCCGCCCGTGCTGGCCGGGCGGGAGCTGTCGGTCCCTCTCGTGGCGCGACGGCTAGGCGGCCCGCGCCTCGATTTGCTGGACGTTAGCGGGCATCGCGCCATTGATCGCAATGCGGCGAGGCTTGTTGGCCTCGGGGATTTCCCGGAACAGTTCGATCCTGAGCAGTCCGTCCTGAAACGACGCGCTCTTGACCTGCACATGGTCGGCAAGGCTGAACTGACGCTTGAAGGGGCGCGCCGAGATACCCTGATACAGATACTCGCGCGGCTCCTTCTCGGCCTTCCGGCCTTCAATCGTGACCGTGTTCTGCTCGGCCGTGACGGAAATCTCATCGGTTGAGAAGCCGGCGACAGCAAGCGATATCTGATAGCGGTCTTCGCCAAGCCGCTCGATATTGTAGGGCGGGTAATTGTCCTCACCCGCCCGTTGTGCGGTTTCGACGAGATCGAAGAGGCGATCGAAACCAACCGTCGAACGCCACAGCGGTGTAAAATCGTAGGTGCGCATAGCCAAATCCTCCATAGAGCAAGTTGGATACGAGCGGCACCGGACACGACCGGTGCCCGTCTCACGACCGGGCCCGTCGGGCGCCCGGGCCGCCCTCTGGCGGCAGCGAAAAAAATGAGAAAAACGCGATCTGGTTTCAAGGGGGCAGAGGAAAATTCTGCAACCCCAATGGTCGGTATTTGCAGAGCGAGACGGAGCCGACTTCCCGACATTCGTAGCCGGATTCCAGATGGCCCCTCGCCTGACGCGGGGGGTTCCAAGGCGTTTTTGCCCCAAAAAAGCCCGATACTGAGCGGTTTGGTAGGAATTCAATAGGTGCCACGCCAGACGCGGGTTTTAGACGCGACAGACCTGTGCTAACCGGCCGCATTGAGCAGGTCTCGGATTCGGAGCCGCATGATCGATATCTCCTCTGGGAATGCAAGTTCCATCGCGCGGTTCGGCGGACACCCGATCGCGATTGGCGCTGCCGCTCTGGTCGTGGTGGTGCTGGGAGCCAGCTCGATCGCGGTTTGGCGCGCCTATACCGGCGCAGTGCCCGAGACCGACCGGGTGGTGGCGACCCGGCAGTTGCAGGCTCGCACCGCGCAGGCGTCCGAGCAGCTGGTCGAAAAGACAAAAGGCCTGGAGGCCACCCAGCAGGAATCAATCGACCAGCTGCAACTGGTGCAGGACCAGTTGATGACGGTGCGCCGCCTGCTCGCTTTCCAGCAGGCCGAAACCAAGAAGCTCACCGAGCAGGTCGCGACGTTGGCCACGGCGGTCGACGGGTTGCGACAGTCCTTTGCCAGCTCCCAATCCTCCGAACCGACGGCCGCGTCCTCGTCCCGTCAGCGGTCAGTCAAGGCAAAGCCCCGCTCGAGTCGCAGCGCGAACCGCAACCGCGCCAAGTCGCGCGGCTGATCGAAGCGCCTGGCCGCCAAACAAAAAAGCGAGCTGGAAGATTTTTAGAGCCGAGTGTGAACTGGCTCACATATGTCCGTAGAATTCCGGGACATTGTGAGGCTCACCGGATGGCGTGAGCCGATTTCAATATCCGGGGCGGACAAGGTCGTCGACGGTATACTGCGTTGACGGCCTTGTTTTTTCCCCGGGGCTCGCCGCGAAGCAGGCGCTTGCAAGCGCATGACTATCGCCGCGGCGACTCATCGCGACGGGGGTTGCGATAGGGCTTAAGCGCCGATTGCTCAGCTTCCCAGATCATCCACACGAACGCCGCGCCAAGTCCTGACACGACACCGAGAAACAGCAACGTCAACGCTGGGTCTGTAAGCATTTGACTACTCGCATGCGACGCAGGCAATACATTCTGGGCGAATTCCCGGAGATGGCTCGGGCCTGTCTTGCTCACTCTTCGATGGAGCAACGAAGACGTCCACGCCTTGTTCCTGATGGCAGCGATTTTCCTGGCCAGACCGCCCCCAACCGGCGGGCATATCGCGGCGCCTCAGCCGATTCTCTTCAAGCCGTCGTTGAACCGCGGCCCGTTCAGGGCATAGAATTTTGCAGCGCCGCCCATCGCGGTCACCTGCTCCGGCGACAAGGTGCGAATCACCCGCGCCGGCGCGCCGATGATCAGGGAATGCTCGGGAAATTCCTTGCCCTCGGTGATGATGGATCCGGCGCCGACGATGCTGCCGCGGCCGATCCTGGCGCCGTTCATCACGATCGACCCCATGCCTACCAATGCGTCGTCTTCGATTGTGCAGCCGTGCAGGATGACGTTGTGACCGACGGTGCAATTCTTGCCGATCGTCAACGGAAAGCCGCGGTCGGTATGGCAGGTCGAATTGTCCTGCACGTTGGAGCCCTCGCCGATCTCGATCCACTCATTGTCGCCGCGCAACACCGCGCCGAACCACACGCTGGCCGCATGCAGAAGGCGCACCTTGCCGATCACGGCCGCGGTATCCGCGATGAAATAATTGCCGCTCGCAGGCAGATCAGGCCGCTGTCCGTCGAGTTCGTAGATCGCCATGACGATTGGGTCTCCGTTCGCGGAAACCTTGGCACAGCCGCTGGCGCGTAATCAAGCGAGGCCGGCGGCCTGCCTCACGCCAGCACGCCCGCGACGCGCAACGTCATCAGGAAGAACGTGCCCGACATCATGCTCCAGAAGCCTGCGAGCACGGTCGCCATCACCACGAACTCGAAGCGGCGGCGCTCGATCCTGGCGCCGCGCAGCGTGTTGCGCATGATGATGAAGGGTGCCGCGAAAACCAGAAAAGGCACCGCGGCAAACGTCTTCGGCGCCACCCCCTGACCGAGCAGCCCGAACCCCGCCGGCCGCGCCGCCATCGCCTGATAGCCGCTGGTCAGCGCGCCCGCGAACGCAAAGCCGATGCAAAGCGAGAACAGGGAATTCAACGCATCAGGCGACATGAAAAGCATCCGGTACGCGATAAACTGCGCCCTGCTTTCGCAAGAACGGCGGCCCACCGCCAGATCATCCCTAAGGAAAGGTTAACAGCCGAGCGCCGATGACCACAGGCTGCGGGGCAGCCTCCGCGCCAGAATCCGACGAAATCATGCGGAAATCCGCCGGTGCATGGCATATTCGCGCCGTGATTCGGCATTGGCGCCCAATTCGGCGAGATACCGTTCAGAATCGCGCCCGATCTTCAAACCCAACCGATGTTTGTTCATGACCTTGATCTCGACAGCCCGGCACATCGCCCGCAGCACGCGCCGGAACCCGCGCTCGCATATGCTCCTGGTGGGATTCTCGGCAACGATCAGCGCCGGCGCCATCGCGCTTGTCGCCTATTTGCTGTGGCCAACCTGGGGAGCCGGTCCGGCGAGCGCACCGTCACGAATGCCGGTCAGCGTGGGGGCGACGCTGTTCAACGTGCCGACAGCGGCGATCCGCCGGAAAATCCAGCGCCACTCCGGTCCGCAGGAGCGGGTCGATCTCAGCTTCGTCTTCCCCTCGCTGGAACCGCCGGATGCACCAAAGCACATCACCGCAGACACCATCGAGGAGAAGGTCCAACCGATCGACCGGATATTCCTGTCGATATCGGCGCATCATGACACGCTGGCGCCCGACGCGCGGGTGCGCACGATCTATCCGCGTTACCTCGATCAGGCCTCAACCCCGGTCGACGACGGATTGACCATGCGTTCGTTTCGCGACGGCTCGCCCTACGCCAACGAGGACCTGTTCTCCGCGGGGACGCCTGTTCTCAACGCGCGCTGCACGCGCGATGGACTGACCCCCGGCATGTGCCTGAGCGAGCGCCGCGTCGAGGGCGCCGACCTGACATTTCGCTTCCCGCGGAGCTGGCTGTCGGAGTGGCGCGATGTTGCGAACGCGATGAACCGCCTGACGGCGCGGATGCAAGGGCTGAAAGACTAGCGGCCCGCGCGCTACCCTTGATCCACCAGATCCTCCTCGAGGATCGCCATCTGAAACTGGAACGAGCGATCGTCATCCTCGTCATCGACGAACAGCACGCCGATAAACTCCTCGCCGATGTAAACTTCGGCGGAGTCGTCCTTCTTCGGCCGCGGCACGACGCGGATCTTGGGATTGCCGAATACGCGCTTGAGATAGGCGTCGAGTTTCCTGACTTCCTGAACGTCCACGGCCGTCTCCAATCGGATCAATGGTTTTCCGGGAGGGTTTTTAGGCCGAGACGGCGCGGTGCGCCAGCCGTATCTTCAACCGGCTTGACGGCAGAAAGCTTGTAAAATCAAAGCCCGATCGCGTTGATCATCTGGTCCATGGTGCGCGACGGCTCGGCGCAACCAGCCTCGCCGACGATCCTGGCGGGGACGCCGGCCACCGTGACGTTGTGCGGCACCGGCTTCACCACCACCGAGCCGGCGGCGATGCGCGCGCAGTGGCCGATCTCGATATTGCCGAGAATTTTCGCGCCTGCCCCGATCAGAACGCCGCGGCGAATCTTCGGATGCCGATCTTCGTTCTCCTTGCCGGTGCCGCCGAGGGTGACGCCGTGCAGGATCGAAACGTCGTCGTCGATGACCGCGGTCTCACCGCAGACAAAGCCGGTGGCGTGATCGAGGAAGATGCCGCGGCCGATCCGTGCGGCCGGATTGATGTCGGTCTGGAACACCGCCGAGGAGCGGCTCTGCAGGTAATAGGCGAAATCCTTGCGGCCCTTTTTGTAGAGCCAATGCGCCAGGCGGTGGGTCTGCAGGGCGTGGAAGCCCTTGAAGTAAAGCAAAGGATCGATGAAGCGCGAGGTGGCGGGATCGCGGTCATAGACCGCGATCAGATCGGCGCGAAACGCGTTGCCCAGATCGGGTTCGTCACGCAGCGCCTCGTCATAGGTCTGGCGGATCAAATCGCCCGACAGCGCCGAATGGTCGAGCCGCTCGGCCAGGCGATGCACCACCGAATCCTCCAGGCGGTCGTGATGCAGCACGGTCGAATAGATGAACGAGGCCAGCTCGGGCTCCCGGCGGACAATGTCCTCGGCCTCGCCGCGAACGCGATCCCAGATCGGATCGAGCGCGGAAAGTTTCGTACCCTGCGGATTGACCTGATGCACTGCCATGATTGCGCTCGCAAATTCGCCTGTCGGGTTGCTCTTATAGCATAATCGACGCACGGATGTCCCGGTCGGGCTACGGCAAAGTAAACCGAAGCCGAACGCCTTCCATGTCAGTTCAAGGTGGTCGGCAATCCCCGGAAATCAAGCCAGCCCCGGGGGCCGCCTATTGACGAATTTCGGCCAGTCCGCCATGTCCGGACGCTGAGGATATGGGGCCAAATGCGGGAAAATCACGTCAGCACGCAGATATTGCGGACGCGTAGCGCGGCCCGCTCGTGGGCCGCCTGGATCGCCGCCATCGCCATCCCGTTGATGTTGATCGCCCCGGCGCTGTGGAACGGCTATCCGCTGCTCCAGGTGGATACCGGCGGCTATCTGGCGCGGTGGCATGAAGGCTACCTGGTGCCCAGCCGCTCCACGGCGTTCGGCCTCTATCTCCATTTCGGCGAGGATTCAGCTTTCTGGATCAACCTCGGCATTCAGGCACTGGCAACACTGTGGATCCTGCAGCTGACACTGCGCGTGCTCGGCATATCCCAGCCGCTGCGGCTAATAGCAATCAGCCTGGCGCTCGCCCTGACCACCGCGCTGCCGTGGCTTGCGAGCACGCTTTTCACCGACATCTTCGCCGGGCTATCGGTGCTTGCGCTTTTTGTTCTAGTCGCCCATGGCGACAGGACTTCGACACCGGAAAAATGCCTGCTGTTCGCGTTGACGGCCTTCGCCGCGGCCACGCACAGCGCGACGCTTGGCGTGTTGCTCGGGCTCTGCTGCATCGGCTGGATCGCACGTCCCTTTCTGCGCGGACGGATTTCCGTTGCCGGACTGACCCAGGGCAGCCTCACCCTGATCGCGGGTGCTGCGATGCTGCTGGCGACGAACTTTGCGTTGTCGGGGCAATTGGCATGGACGCCGGGCGGTTACGGCGTCGCGTTCGGACGGATGCTGCAGGACGGCATCGTCGCGCGCTATTTGCGAGATCATTGTCCGCGACAGCAACTTAAACTGTGTCCCTACCGCGATCAGCTTCCGGCCACCGCCGACAAGTTCCTGTGGGGCAAGAGCGTGTTCGACCGGCTGGGCCGCTTTCAGGGCCTGAACGACGAGATGAGCTTCATCGTATTGCGCTCGCTCGCCGAATACCCGGCCTGGCAGGCCAAGGCAGCGCTGATGGCGACCGCGCAGCAGCTCGTCCATGTCGGCACCGGCGAAGGCACCAATGGCTGGCTCGGACACACCTACGGTATCGTCGAGCGCTATCTTCCGGCTCAACTGAAGCCGATGCGCGCAGCGCAGCAGCAACGCCGGCAATTCGACTTTACCGCGATCAACTACGTCCACGTTCCCGTCGCCCTGGCGTCGATGCTGCTGGCCGCGAGCCTGTTCGGCCACGGGCTATGGCGCCGACCGCTCGACGATCTCACGTTGCTCGCCGGGACGATCTCATTCGCCCTGCTCGGCAACGCCTTCATATGCGCCGTGATCTCGGGTCCGCACGATCGCTATGGCGCGCGCATGGCGTGGCTCGCGACCACCGTTGTACTGATCGCAGCGTCGCGGCGTTTCACCGCCGAAGACGCGCGGCCCGCGACCGCTCATGGCCGCCGCGACAGGAAGTCGATGACGCCGGCCTTGTAGACCTTGTCGCCGACCGCGCGCATGTGGTCGCGGTTTGGAATATCCACCACCTCGGAGCCCGGGATGATCTTGCCAAGCGCCGCGGCCGAGCCGGCGATTTCGTCCCTGGTGCCGACCGCGATCAGAACGGGTACGCCGATCGCGGCGGCTTGACCTGCGGTCATCAGCCGCCGCGAACCGCGCAGGCACGCTGCCAGCGCCCGGCGGTCGGAACGGGTCTGGTCGGCAAAGGCGCGGAAGGTACGGCCGACCGGGTCGGTCACGTCTTGCAGCGAGGGCGCCTCCAGCGCGGCCGCCACGTTTTCGCCGGGCCCTCCCCCCTCGATCAGACCGATGCCGATGCCGCCGAGGATCGCCGAGCGCAGCCGCCGCGGTTGCTCGCGCGCCAGTTCCGCCGTAATCCGCGCGCCCAGCGAATAGCCCATGATGTCGGCGCGCGCGATGCCGAGGTGATCCAGCAGCGCGATGACGTCATTGGCCATCACGGCGATGTCATACTGCGCGGCATCGTAGAGCTTGGCCGATTCGCCGTGGCCGCGATTGTCGAGCGCGATGACGCGGCGACCAGCCTGCTTGAGGTCGGAAACCCAGGCCGGATAGACCCAGTTGACGTTCTTGCTGGAGGCAAAGCCGTGCACGAGCAGAACAGGATCGCCCTCGCCCTCGTCGAGATAGGCGATTTCGACGGCGCCGTTGTGAAAACTCGGCATCGAAGGTTTCCGTTTTTCGGGAGATTGCGATCGGCGGTCAGGCAAGGGCTGCAAGAAGGGCTGCGAGTCTAGCCGGGCGCGACAACGCCCGCCAGAGCCGGGCCGTGCGGCAACCCGGCGGCCGCAGCCTGCAGCCGCGCCCGCCGCGCCTTCTTGCGACGCAGCCCCGCCATGGTGGCGCGCTCCGTGGTCGCCTTGATCGACGACAGGAAACCGAACAGCGTCAGCAGCGCGCCGAACACCCACATCGTCAGATTGAAGGCGCCGGTCGCCAGCAGCAGGGCGCCGCGGCCGAGCGTCTTCAGGATGGCGCGGGTCTGGCCGCCCTTGGCTTCCGCCAGCCGCGCGGCGCGTGCGACATCCTTCGGGCCCTGGGCGATGCGCAGCGTATCGAGCGCGCTGCGCGTGCCGGCCTTCTCGCCGACGCGTCCGACGTCCTTCGCCAGCCGCACCAGCGCGCCGGCCTTCTCGGCGCGGAACGCTGCCTTGATCGCGCTGACGGTCTCGACCGGCCGCAGCACCGAGCCCTTCGCGACCGCCTGCTGCAGGACGGGCGCATCGACGATGTCACGCGCCGAGCGGCCGGCCCATTGCGTCAGGCCCTCGCCCAGCCGTCCGACCTTGCGGGCATCCTTGACCAGGCTCAGCCCGGCGCGTACCGGCCCGAGGCCGCCGACGGAGACATAGGTCGCGGCCGTCACCGCAAGCCCGGCGGCGGCAAGGCCCAGCACCAGGCGGTCGACGTCCTCGCCCGTTGCCAGATGCTTGCCTTCGCGCACGACGTCCCTGATATCGCCGAACACGAGCAGGTCGCCGGCCACCGTGCCCGACAGGCTCGCGACGTCGTCGGCATGGCCGGTTACCAGTCCGGTGGCGAACCGCCTGGCGAAATGAGACGCCGAACCTGCCTCCGTCACGGCGTCGGCGACGCGCGTCGACACCGAGTCGCTGACAACGATGTTCTTGTCGCGTGCGAGTTCGAGAAAGCTGGCGGCGAGATCGGAATCGCCTGCTTCCAGCGCCGCCTCGATGTTGTCGGCGACCAGCGTCGGGCGGTTCCGGATGGCCGAATCGATCTGCATGTCGGCCAGCGCCACGGGGTCGTCCTGGGCCGCCAGAATGGCGCCGGCGTCGCGGGCATGCGGCCACAGCGCCGCGAACACCGCCGCGCTGAGCGCGATGCAGGCAAGCGCCATGGCCAACGCCGAACCGAGCCGCAACCGCGCCATCCCGGAAAATCCTGTTTTCGTGGTCTCACCCAACATGGTGTGCCGGTTTTAAGACACAACGGCCCCGACCAAAGAAGGGCTTCTCTTCGACGGCAACATTGTGTCGAATTTGCGCGGGCCATCGTGCGGCGGCCACTGCATCTCGGCTCTGGGAATCCGCTGCAGCCGCCGTTATGGTGCGCGGAATCTCGGGTTGCCGCGCCGCCAGGCGCGCGTCTGTCCGTCGTTACCATCCGAAGGTGAAGCTGATGTCTGACCATGTCGTCCCGCATTTCCACAACGACGCCGGGGTCTCGGTCATCGAGATCGGCTCGCATGAGTTCATGTGCGTGGGCGCCAACCCGCCTTTCGACCATCCGCATGTGTTTCTCGACCTCGGCAACGACAACGAGATCATCTGTCCGTATTGCTCGACGCTCTACCGGTTTGCCGCGGATCTCGCCGCCGGCGAAGCCCGGCCGCCGGAATGCGTCCTGAAGGATGCGGTCGCCTGACGGTCGGTGACTGCCCCGCGCACCATCATCGTTGCGGGCGCCGGCATCGGGGGACTGACGGCGTCGCTGGCGCTCGCGGCAAGAGGCTTTCGCGTCGTCATCCTGGAAAAGGCCGAGCGGCTGGAGGAAGCCGGCGCGGGGTTGCAGCTTTCGCCGAATGCCAGCCGCATCCTGATCGACCTCGGCCTGCGGGAGCGGCTGGCGCCGCGCGCCGTGACGCCGGACGCCATCAGCATCATGAGCGCGCGCGCCGGCGGCGAGATCGCCCGCCTGCCGCTCGGCGAGGCCGCGGGCCTTCGCGCCGGCGCGCCCTATTGGGTGATGCATCGGGCCGATCTGCAGGGCGCGCTGCAGTCCGCCGTCAATGACCATCCCGACATCGAGCTTCGGCTCGGCTGCCAGTTCGACGACGTCGCTTCGCACGCCAGGGGACTGACGGTGGTGCAGCGCCGCGGCGACGCGCGGCGGCAGGAGACGGCGGTGGCGCTGGTCGGCGCCGACGGCATCTGGTCGGCGGTGCGCCACCAGCTATTCCCGCAAGTTCAGCCGCAATTCTCCGGCCTGATGGCGTGGCGCGGAACGCTCGATGCGACATCGCTGCCGCGCGAGCACGGCTCCGCCCGGGTGCAGCTCTGGATGGGGCCGAACGCGCATCTCGTCGCCTACCCGATCTCGGGCGCGCGCCAGATCAATGTCGTCGCCATCGTGCCGGGAGACTGGAACAGGCCCGGCTGGAGCGCGCCCGGCGAAGCCCGCGAAATCAGGAACGCCTTTGCCTCGCCGGACTGGCCTTCGACCGCGCGGATGCTGATCAACGCCGTCGACGGGTGGCGGCGATGGGCGCTGTTCACGCAGCCCGACATCGGCGAATGGAGCAGCGGCGCGGTAGCACTGCTCGGCGATGCCGCGCACGCGATGCTGCCGTTCGCCGCGCAGGGCGCGGGCATGGCGATCGAGGACGCCGCCGTTCTCGCGAACTGCCTCGGCGAAAGCGCCGGCGACCCGGCCGCCGGCATCGCGGCCGCCTTGAACCGCTATGGCCGGCTGCGGCGCGGCCGCGTGCTCGGCGTGCAGCGCGCGGCACGGCAGCAGGGACGCATCTATCACCTCACCGGTCCGCTGGCGCTGGCGCGCGACCTCGCTATCCGGGCGATGGGCCCAAGACGCATGCTGGCGCGACAGGACTGGATTTACGATTGGCGGCCCTAAAGCGGGATGACTTTTCTTCGAATCGTCATCCCGCTTTAGCTATTTGTTTGCGCATGATCTTTTCGGAAAACCGCTGCGCACTTTTCCGGATCATGCTTTAGACCCACGATCTGGTGTCACGGAAATACGCTTCGGCGGTAGACCGCAGGGGCCCGGCACAAAATCGCGAAAACAACCCCATGCAAAGGCGAGCAGGTCCCGGCCCGCAGCACTCAGGCCGCTTGCGTCCGGGCACGAGATGGTCCGTCATCACAGGCTGCCCTAGTTCACCCGCGACGGCGCGCGGGCGCCCCTCGCCAGCGGGGCGGGCGTGATCGGCGCCGCGACGGCGCCTGCTGAAGGTTCGGCGTCCAGCTTGGATTCCTGGCAGCGGTTCTTCCGCCAGGCTTCTTCGGCCAGATTCGACTGTCCGCGAACCGCAATGTAGTCATTGCGGTAGGCGAGCTCCACCACGACCGGACCGGCGGCGCCGGTTTGCGCCTTCGCCATCAGCCCCTGCAATTCGGCGGTGCGATTGGCGAGCGTCTTGCGCTCTGCCTGGAGCTGCTTGCAGTCGTAGAGATCGTATTTGGCGGGATCGGCGAACGCCGTGGACATGCCGTCGCCCATCTCGGCGCAGCCGGACAACCCCGCCGCAAGCGCCAACAGCGCCAGCGCGGCGGCCGAGCGCTGAGATAATCTGCGACAGGAGGGAGCCAACGACATCGGGCCTTGGTAGGTGGATAATGTTGAGATTGCCTAAAACAGGCGGAAGTGTCCGCATTGAGGCTTTGCTTTGCCAGATGCCTCGCTTAAAGCAAAGCCTGCGCCGGATCGGACAAGCTGCCAATTCCATCTCTCCGGCAAACGCGCTAAGTATCTGATTTTCTGAGACTAAGCGGACGTGGCGGAACTGGTAGACGCAAGGGACTTAAAATCCCTCGATGGCAACGTCGTGTGGGTTCGAGTCCCACCGCCCGCACCAGCCTTCGCTCGCGAAGCGAGGGAAGGCTGCCACGCCGAAGCCGACAGGCGAAGGCGGGCTTTGCGGCAGCGGGCTACGGTTCGGCAAGCCGCCGCTTTCACCAGCAGCACCTGAGGCAAACGCCTTCCGACTGCCCGCACCACTTCCTTCATTGGACAATTGCCTTGCCCCCGCGCGAGTCAGCCAGAATTGTGCTAGGTTGAAAACATGGCAGCAAAGAAACAGTCGTCCAGGAAGAAGGGGAAAGCGGCGGGATTCATCCTTGGCAGCGCCCGTTTCGAGAAGATAAGTGCCGTCGAAGGGATTGTTTATTCTGCCGACATGAAGGGCCGCGCGGAAATCTCGAAGCGCAAAGGTCTCTCCCCCGAGGAGCGACGAAAGATGATCATCAAGGCCTACCGCAAAGCGTAGCCCGGCGATGTACGACGCGGTTGCCGACGAGTACTGCTATCCCGGAACGACCGTTCTGAAGAATAAGCTCGACCTCACAGACGCCGACGAACTGGCCGCATTTGAAGCGGAAGTAAGCGACTCCAGGGCGGAAGAAGAGCTCCCGGCCGGCGACCTCGATTTGCAGCACTTCAAATCGATTCACCGGCATCTGTTTCAGGATGTCTATGAATGGGCAGGAGGAGTGCGCACAGTCCGCATTTCCAACGACGGTAGCATGTTCTGCTATCCCGAGAACATTGCGAGCGAAGCGAACAAGCTTTTTTCGCAGCTCAAGCGAGATAAATTCCTCAAGGGTCTCACGTCAAAGGACTTCGCGACCAAATCGGCGCGATTTCTAGCGTACCTGAATGCAATCCACGCTTTCAGGGAAGGCAATGGGCGCACCCAGCTTTCGTATTTCCTGCTTTTGGCAGAACAAGCCGGCCATCCGATCGATCTGGGCGCGTTTGAACCAAAACAGTTCTTGAAAGCGATGATCGCGAGCTTCAAAGGCGACGAGTTACCTCTGAGGACGATCATCGAGGAGCTGACGGCCGAATAGCCGAGCGTTGGTTGCCCAACGCTCGCGAGTCCTTGCAGTTCGACAACCTGATGCCACGCAGACGACTTTCCTTATCATGCCCACCGCCCCACCTTCGCCTCGCTCACCGTCAACAGCCGGCTCGCCTCCTCCGAGATCATCCGCTCCATCTTTTCCTGGAATTCCTTGCGCGGCAGGCCCGGCGCGATCGGCGGAAGGAACGACAGCGTGACGAGGCCGGCGTGCATGATCAGCGTCTTCTTGCCCCAGAACAATCCGGAATTGCATGCCGCCGGCACCACGGGCACGCCGAGATTGGTGTAGAGCGCGGAGACGCCGGCCGACTGGAACGTCATGGGCTCGTCGATCGCCTGGCGCGTGCCTTGCGGAAACAGCAGCACCTTGCGGCCCTCGCCGATCGCGCGCCCGGCTTGGTCGACCATCTGCCGCAGCGCGTGCCGGCCGGCCGACCGGTCGACCAGGATCATCGGATAGCGTTCGAGAAACCAGCCGACCACCGGCAGCTTGCGCAGCTCCTTCTTGGCGACGATGCTGGCGTCCGGGAAGATGGCACAGAGCGCGATGGTCTCCCACAGCGACTGATGGTTGCAGGCGATGATGCAGGGACCGTCAGGCACGTTCTGCCGCCCGGTTTCCCGATAGTCCAGCCCGACGACATGTTTCATCAGAAACACGATGCCTTTGGCCCAGACCTGCGAAACCGCGCGCACCGTGGCGCTGTCGGCCTTGAACAACCACATCAACGGCACCGTCAGCGCAACGACCAGCGTCAGGATCACGACGGCCGCGTCGAACAGGATCGATCTCAGATAGTGCAACGGCCGCGTCCCCCTGGGTGCCCGGCAAGAGCCCGGCTCCCAATAACGCACTTTTCCGCCGTTGCACAATTCCGGCGGGGGCGGCGGCGTTGCCGGCCGATCAGACGCCGGAGCTCGCCGGCGCACCGCCGCCGGAGCAGGCCGGGGCCGCGCCGGACAACGGGATGCCGTCGAGCGTGTTGACATCGGGCGTCTTGACATCAGGCGTCCTGGCAAGAAACTCGCGATGCCTTCCGGGCGCGGCTTCGAACAGCGCCCTGGTGTATTCGTGCATGGGTGCCGCGAACACCTCGGCGGTGACGCCCTGTTCGACGATGACCCCGCGCTGCATCACCGCGATCCGGTCGCAGACCTGGGCCGCCACCCGCAAATCATGGGTGATGAACAGCACCGCGAGGTCGAACTTGCGCCGCACCTCGTCCAGGAGCTTCAGCACCTGGTCCTGCACCGAGACGTCGAGCGCCGACACCGGCTCGTCGCCGATCAATAGTTCGGGCTCCATCGCCAGCGCGCGGGCAATGCAGATCCGCTGGCGCTGGCCGCCGGAGAACTGGTGCGGGAAGCGATCGATCGCCGAGGGCGGCAGATGCACCACCGCCATCAGCTCGCGCGCGCGCTGCAGCGCCTCCTTGCGTCCAAGGCCGAAATTCATCGGCCCCTCGATGATCGCCTCGCCCACCGTCCGGCGCGGGTTGAGCGATCGATACGGATCCTGGAAGATGAACTGGACGCGCCGTCGCATCGGCCGGAACTGAGCCTCCCGCATCGCCGCGATATCGATGCCGTCGATCTTGATGCCGCCGGCGGTGGCGTCGACCAGCCGCGCGACGCAGCGCGCCACCGTCGACTTGCCGGAACCGGACTCGCCGACGATGCCGAGCGTCTCGCCGCGCCTGATCGTCAGCGAGACGTCCTTCACCGCGTCCACCACCCGCGCCTTCGGGTTGAACAGCGAGCGCTTGCCATAGGTCTTGAACAGCTTCTCGGTCTGCAGCACCACCGGCCCGGTGACCCGCGAGCGCTTCGGCGGCGTCATGCTCGGCACCGCGGCCAGCAGCATCCTTGTGTAGTCCTCGCGCGGATTGCGCAGCAGCTCCTCGCAGGGGCCCTGCTCGACGATGCGGCCCATCTGCATCACCACGACACGGTCGGCGATCTCGGAGACGACGCCGAAATCATGGGTGATGAACAGCACGCCGGTCTTCTTGCGCCCCTGCATCTCCCGCACCAGCTTGAGGATCTGCGCCTGGGTGGTGACGTCGAGCGCGGTGGTCGGCTCGTCGGCGATCAGCAGCGCCGGGTCGAGCACCAGCGCCGCCGCGATCATGATCCGCTGGCGCTGGCCGCCGGAGAGCTGGTGCGGATAGGCGTCCATCATCTGCTCGGCATCGGGCAAATGCACCGCGCGCATGATCTCGAGCACGCGCGCGCGCTGCTCCCTCGGGTCGAGCGCAGTGTGGATCTCCAGCACCTCGCGGATCTGGTCGCCGACCCGCTCTACCGGGTTCAGCGCGGTCATCGGCTCCTGGAACACCATCGCCATGCGGGTGCCGCGGATCGCGCGCAGCTCGGCGTCGGCCATGGTGAGCAGTTGGTCGCCCTGCAGCCGGACCGAGCCGGTCTCGACCCGCATCGCGCCCTTCGGCAGCAGGCCCATCACCGCCTGCGCCGTGACCGACTTGCCCGAGCCGGATTCGCCGACCACGCAGACGATCTCGTCGGCCTCGACGGTCAGGTTGATCCCCTGCACCGCGTGCGGCCTCTCGCCGCCGTGGATGGCGACGGAAAGGTCCGAGATTTCGAGGACCGTGTTGCTCACATCACACCCGCTTTGCCATCTTGGGATCGAGCGTGTCGCGCAGACCGTCGCCGAGGACGTTGACGGCCAGGATCGTCAGGGCAAGACACACGCCGGGATAGATGATGTTGTGCGGATACAGGCTGAACACCTGCCGGCCCTCGGCCATGATGTTGCCCCAGGTCGGCACCTCCGGCGGCACGCCGATGCCGAGGAACGACAGGATCGCCTCGATCAGGATGGCCGAGGCGCAAATGAAGGTGCCCTGCACGATCATCGGGGCGATCGTGTTCGGCAGCACGTGCCGCCACAGCAGTTTCGGGACCGAGGTGCCGAGCGTCACCGCGGCCTCGACATACGGCTCCTCGCGCACGCTGAGCACGATCGAGCGCACCAGCCTGACGACGCCGGGAATCTGGGGAACGGTGATGGCGATGATGACGGTCAGCACGCTGGAGCGGAACAGCGAGACCATGGCGATCGCAAGCAGGATCGCCGGAATCGCCATCAACCCGTCCATCACCCGCATGATCACGGCGTCCAGGATGCGGAAGAAGCCGGCCATCAGCCCGATGAAAAGGCCGATGCTGACGCTGATCAGCGCCACCGACACGCCGACCAGCAGCGAGACGCGCGCGCCATAGATGACCCGGCTGTAGACGTCGCGGCCGAGTCCGTCGGTGCCGAGCAGCGCCACCATGCGGATGCGCTCGCCGGTGTCGGTGCGGATCGAAAGCTCGGTGCCCGGAACCTTGTTGCGCGCCACCGGGTTGATCGCAGTGGGATCGATGGTGCCGAGCAGCGGGGCCAGAAGTCCCATCAGCAGCACGATCGCAATGACGGCAGCGCCGAAGGCCACGCCGGGATTGCGCAGCAACTGGCGCAGCGCGGCCGGCTTGCCCGGAGCGGCCGGCAGGGCGGGATCGAGCATCGTGGCGTCGGCCATCAGTAGCGAATCCTTGGATCGAGCACCGTGTAAATCATGTCGACCGCGAGGTTGATCATAACATAGACGAACGAAAACAGCAGGATCACGGCCTGGATCGTCGGATAATCGCGCGCCAGCACCGCATCCACCGTCAACCTGCCAAGACCCGGAATCGTGTACACGCTTTCGGTCACGACCACGCCGCCGATCAGCAGCGCCACGCCAAGGCCGATCACCGTGACAATGGGCACCGCCGCGTTGCGCAGCGCATGGCGGAACAGCACCTTTCGCTCCGATTGCCCCTTGGCGCGCGCGGTGCGGATGTAGTCCTCCGACAGCACTTCAAGCACGCTGGTGCGGGTCATCCGCGCAATCAGCGCCACATAGATTACCGACAGCGTCAGCGACGGCAGGATCAGCCGCTCGGCCCAGCCGCCGACGCCCTCGGAAAAGCGCTGATAGCCCTGCACCGGCAGCCAGTTCAGCCAGATCGCGAACACGTAGATCAGGAGATATCCGATCACGAACACCGGCACCGAAAATCCCATCACCGAGAAACCCATGACAACGCGATCGAGCCAGCTGCCGTGCCAGTGCGCGGCCATCACGCCGAGCGGCACCGCCACGCAGACGGCGATCATGATCGTGAAGAAAGCCAGCGACAACGTCGGCTCGATCCGCTCGCCGATCAGAGCGGCCACCGTCTTCTTGAAGAAGAAGCTTTCGCCGAAATCGCCGGTCAGCACCCGGCCCGACCAGATGAAGAACTGTTCGATCATCGGCCGGTCGAGGCCGAGCTGGCTGCGGATCTGCGCCACCTGTTCGGTGGTGGCATTGTCGCCGGCGATGATCGCCGCCGGATCCGACGGCGTCAGCCGCAGCATCAGGAAGATGAAGACCGCAACCACCAGCATCACGGGAATGGTGCCGAGCAATCGCCGGAACAGGTAGCCATACATCGATCGATCCCTCGAACCGAACGGGCGGCGGAAAAACCGCCGCCCGCAGCCGTCACATCACTTGGTGATTTCGATGTTCCAGAGCACCGGCACCGGCGAGGTAAGGTAGCCCTTGACGTTCTTGCGCATCGCAGCAGGCGACACCCACTCGCCGACCGGAATTTCCGGCGTGTACTCGATGACGCGCAGTTGCACCGCTTCCGCGATCGCCTTCTGCTTGGCAGGGTCGGTCTCGCGGGCGAAGTCGTCGCGCAGCTTCTCGAGCTTCTCGTCGCAAGGCCAGCCGAACGATGCCTTGTCGCATCCGGCGTTCACATAGGCGGTCGAGATCGGGTTCATCACGTCGGCGGCGACCCAGGACGTGAGGAAGGCATTCCAGCCGCCGGCGGCCGGCGGATCCTTCTTGGCACGGCGTGCCACCAGCGTCTGCCAGTCCATCGACTGCATGTCGACCTTGAAACCCGCCTTCTCCATCAGCGATTTCGCCACCGGCGCCAGATTGGTCAGAACCTTGAGGTCGGTGGAGTGCATCAGCAGCACGGGCGTACCGTCATAGCCCGCCTCCTTCAGGAGCTCCTGCGCCTTCTTCGCGTTCGAGGTGAGAAGGCCGTCCATTCCCTTGGTCGTGGCGAGCGCCGTGTCGCAGATGAACAGCGCCTTGCACGGCTTGATGTAGTTCTCGTCGCCGATGGCCGCCATCAGGAAGTCTTCCTGGTTGAAGGCGTACCACAGTGCATGGCGGATTTTCGGATTGTCGAATGGCTTGTGCAGGGTGTTCGGCCGGAACACGTACTGGTTCTTCGCCTGCGGCGAGACGAATACGGTGACGTTCGGATCCTTCTTCAGAGTGGGAAGCAGGTCGTGGCTGGGCGCCTCGATGAAGTCGATCTCGCCCTTGGACAGCGCGTTGACCGCCTGCTGCGCATCGGAAATGGCGCGCCATTCGACCCGATCGACCTTGGCGACCTTGCCGCCCGCGAGACCCGAGGCAGGCTCGGCGCGAGGCTTGTACTTGTCGAACTTGACGTAAACCGTCTTGTCGCCGGGTTTCCATTCGTCCCTGACGAAAACGAAGGGACCCGATCCCGTGAAATCCTCGATTTGCTTGTTGGGGTCGGTATCGGCGACGCGCTTGGGCATCATGAATGGCACGTTGGACGAAGGCTTTGACAGGCCGAGCAGCACGAGGCCTGTCGGTTCCTTGAGCTTGATGGTGAAAGTTTTGGCATCGACCGCGTCGATGGAGTCGACGAAGGTCATCATCTTCTGACCGAGCGAATCCTTGATTGCCCAGCGCTTGATGGAGGCAATGCAGTCTTCCGACGTCACCGGCTTGCCGTCATGCCACAACAGGCCTTCGCGCAACGTGAAAGTGTAGGTCTTCTTGTCGGCCGAGGTTTCGTATTTCTCCACCATTTGCGGCTTGACCTCGCCCTTCTCGTCCTGGGCGAGAAGCGTGTCATAGATCATGTAGCCGTGGTTGCGGACGATGTAGGCGGTGGTCCAGATCGGGTCCAGGATCTTCAGATCCGAGTGCATCACGGCGCGCAAGGTGGTCTGGGCGAGCGCTGGCGCTGCCATGACCGCCAGACCGCCGACGCAAGTCGCCGCAAGAATTGCTTTTCTGAACGCGTTCATTCCTTTACCTCCATTGTCGTCGCGGCGCCCGAACGCTTTGCTGTTCAGGCCCCCGGTCCGGTTTCCCCGGGGACTATAGGGTCGATATATTCGCCATCACAACCACCTTTTGACCCTCGCGACACCGGCGGCGACGGCGCTCAGGCGTCGTCCGAACGCCCCCGACCGGCCTATCCGGCGACCGGCTTGGGCCGCCGCCGGATGGACGGATGGCGGCCGTGCTTCCGCGGCGCCGGCAACCCTACAATCAAGAATGATGCCAGAATCCCTGTTGTCCCGATCCGATGCCCGGAATCTGCGAAGGCGTCACGTTTTCACTTTACAAAATCGCCGCAGGTCCTTCTGTAAAAGGGTCAGGCCATCCGCCCCCACCCAGGCATTTCCGGCCGCTCCGGGAGAATCAAAATGAATCCTGCCAACCTTCCCTTCGATTCCGACGCCATGTTGCAGGGTTTGCGGGCCTGGGTGGAATGCGAAAGCCCCACCTGGGATGCACCGGCGGTCGATCGGATGCTCGACCTGGCGGCGCGCGAAATGGCCATCATGGGTGCGACCATCGAGCGCATCGCCGGACGGCAAGGTTTCGCCGGCTGCGTGCGCGCCCGCTTTCCCCACCCCCGGCAGGGCGAGCCCGGCATTCTCATCGCCGGCCATCTCGACACCGTCCATCCCGTCGGCACGATCGAGAAGCTCGCCTGGCGGCGCGACGGCAACAAATGCTACGGTCCGGGCATCTTCGACATGAAGGGCGGCAACTACCTCGCCCTCGAGGCGATCCGGCAACTGGCCCGCGCCGCGTTCACGACGCCGTTGCCGGTCACGGTCCTGTTCACGCCGGACGAAGAGGTCGGCACGCCCTCGACCCGCGACATCATCGAGGCCGAAGCCGCCCGCAACAAATACGTGCTGGTGCCGGAGCCCGGTCGGCCGAACAACGGCGTGGTCACCGGCCGATACGCCATCGCCCGGTTCAATCTCGAAGCTACCGGCAGGCCGAGCCATGCCGGCGCCACGCTCTCGGCCGGCCGCTCCGCGATCCGCGAGATGGCGCGCCAGATCGTCGCCATCGACGGCATGACGACCGAGGACTGCACCTTCTCGGTCGGCATCGTGCATGGCGGCCAATGGGTCAATTGCGTCGCCACGACCTGCACCGGCGAGGCGCTCAGCATGGCCAAGCGGCAGGCCGATCTCGACCGCGGCGTCGAACGCATGCTCGCGCTTTCCGGGACCAGCGATGGCGTCACCTTCAAGGTGAGCCGCGGCGTGACCCGGCCGGTGTGGGAACCTGACGCCGGCACCATGGCGCTTTACGAACAGGCGCGCGGCTTGGCGAAGCAAATGGGCCTGGAGCTTCCGCACGGCAGCGCCGGCGGCGGCTCCGACGGCAATTTCACCGGCGCCATGGGCATACCGACCCTTGACGGCCTCGGCGTTCGCGGCGGCGATGCCCACACGCTCACCGAACACATCGAGGTCGACAGCCTGGCCGAGCGGGGCCGGCTGATGGCGGGCCTGCTGGCGACGCTGAGTTGAGCGGCGCGCACCGGTTGTTGTCATTCCGGGGCGCGAAGCGAACCCGGAAACTCGAGATTCCGGGTTCGATGCTGCGCATCGCCCCGGAATGACGGAGCAAAATTTTAGCTTCAATCTGTCCAAACGCTTGCGTTTGTCGCTCGCGATGGCGCGGTTAGCCGCGCGGCAAACCGCCCTTAACGACCACGCGGCATGCAAAACGGAATTGCTCCACGGCTTGCGCTTGCCGCAATGACACGCTTAACGTCCTCCCCACGAAAAGCATTGACCGAGATACCTGATGACCCGCATCGCCGTCGGCGGCTTCCTGCACGAAACCAACACGTTTGCGCCGACGAAAGCGACCTATGACGATTTCGTGCATGGCGGCGGCTGGCCGGAAATGGCGCACGGGCCCGACGTGCTCAGGGTCATGCGCAGGATCAATGTCGCCCTCGCGGGCTTTATCGAGGAAGCCGAAGCTTACGGCTGGGAGCTGGCGCCGACGCTGTGCTGCGCCGCCAGCCCCTCCGCCCATGTCACGCGGGATGCGTTCGAGCGCATCGTCGCGGCGATGATCGGCGGCATCGCCGACGCGGGCCCGCTCGACGCCGTCTATCTCGACCTGCACGGCGCGATGGTGAGCGAGCATTTCGACGACGGCGAAGGCGAAGTTCTGGCGCGGGTGCGCCAGGTGATCGGCCCCAATATGCCGCTCGTCGTCAGCCTTGATCTGCACGCCAATGTGACGCCCGAAATGATCGGGCATGCCGATGCGCTGATCGCCTACCGCACCTACCCGCACGTCGATATGGCCGACACCGGCCGCGCCTGCGCCAGGCACCTCGCGCTGCTGCTGGAAACGAAGACGCGATTTGCAAAAGCGTTCCGGCAATTGCCGTTCCTGATCCCCATCAGCTGGCAATGCACCAACGACCAGCCGACCAGGGGCATCTATCAGCGGCTGGCGGCGCTGGAGAGCGAGGCGGTGCCGACGCTGTCCTTTGCGCCGGGATTCCCGGCGGCCGATTTCAGGGATTGCGGGCCGAGCGTATTCGCCTATGGCCGAACCCAGGCCGACGCGGATGCCGCCGCCGACCGGCTGGCGGCGCTGATCGTGGGCCATGAAGACGATTTCGACGGCCGCATCTATTCGCCCGACGAAGGCGTCCGCCACGCGATGGAGCTGGCGAAGACGGCGCAGAAGCCGGTCATCATCGCCGACACCCAGGACAATCCGGGGGCCGGCGGCGATTCCGACACCACGGGGATGCTGCGCGCGCTGGTCCGCAACCGCGCCGTCCGCGCCGCCACCGGCGTGATCTTCGATCCGCAATCAGCCAGGTCAGCGCATCAGGCCGGAATTGGCGCCACCGTGCGGCTGGCGCTCGGCGGCAAGTCCGGTATTCCCGGCGATGCGCCGTATGAAGAAGACTTCGTCGTCGAAAATCTGTCGGATGGCAAATTCGTGGCTACCGGCCCCTATTATGGCGGCCGTGACATGGACATGGGAGCTTCGGCCTGCCTGCGCATCGGCGATGTCAGGGTGGTCGTGGGTTCCTACAAGGCGCAGCTCGCGGACCAGTCGATGTACCGCTATGTCGGCATCGAACCGACCGAACAGGCGATCCTGGTCAACAAGAGCTCGGTGCATTTCCGCGCCGATTTCGAACCAATCGCCGAGAAGCTCTTGATCTGCGCCGCGCCCGGCGCGATGCCGGCAGATCCCGCCGCGCTGCCCTGGACCCGGCTGCGTCCGGGCATCCGCATCAAACCGAACGGCCCTGCCTTCACCCCATCACCGGCATCACGCTCAACCGCTTCAACGACGGAATAACAGACATGCCCACCATCGACCGCATCGACGGTTATGCCGAAGAGCTCACCGCCATCCGGCGCGATCTGCATGCCCATCCCGAGATCGGCTTCGAGGAAGTGCGCACCTCGGGCATCGTCGCCGACAAGCTGAAGGGATGGGGCATCGAGGTGCATCGCGGCCTCGGCGGCACCG
>LNFM01002860.1_pt1 | contig 35444 bp, 37 predicted proteins | sample 596031 | NCBI WGS metagenome assembly LNFM01 (sample SAMN04254537, study PRJNA301005) | activated carbon metagenome | isolation source: dual media filters at the Ann Arbor, Michigan drinking water treatment plant | place: USA: Ann Arbor
TTTAGAGCTTTTTTCAATCATTCCTAAAAAATGTGTCGACTTGAAGTCTGATAAGTTAACTTGTGATCGTCCGCCCGAAAGTGGCAGATTTGCTATTGTTGAAAAGAAGGATAAATCGATTCTGTTTTCCAGCCGAGCGAGTAACAAAGATCAAGTGCTTTTCAAATACATTCCAGCTGTCGACTTATCAGAGCAATTGCCAAAGCTAAGCTCCGAATCGGTGGTTGCCGGGAATGAGTCAATGTTTTCCAGAGAAGAACTTTCAACATTTAGAAAACTTGACTCATTTTATTACCTACCAGCATCGAGATTTTCTGTTTTACAATTAAATCCAGATATTGCGCCTTTTGATGACAAGTTATGTCGCCTATATTTTGCAAAACAATTTAGAAGCGAGTATGAGAAATTAACAAAAGAATTCTCGCCAGCCGAATCCAGCATTTTTACAAAAATTATTGCTGGCTACATGCCGAGAAAAGATCTTGAGGCCGCTGAGCTTAAAAAAATAAAAGCTACAGACTTCGAAAAATGTCTTGATAAATTGCGAAAAAAAGAAATCGCATGGGCCTATGTCGAAAACGAAGTCAATTCTGCGTTTGTAACAGCCCTAAATAACACTTTTAAAACGCTTAACTTAAAAAATAATCCAAACTCATTAAAATCGAGGAAAGAACTTGCCGGAAAATTTGTAAACGGTGAAATTTCGATATTCAATGGCGCCTCCGGCTTCTGGGCAAATGATCCGTTAGGTGACCTTAAAATGCTATTTACTCCCAATCTTCACAAGCCGCTTAACTATATTTCGAGAGATATTGTACTGCAAAACTTAATTGAAGAGTGCATCAAAAACCCGTCAAACAAATCAAGCCTCTTTAAAGTTAACCAGTATCTGCACGATCAGGGTTTGTTTAATGTCTATACCCACGTTCGACGTTTTTATTTTTCAAAAGATAGTAAAAAATTGAAACAGATTCCCCAAGGTTCTGCCGCACCTAACCCATGGCAGGTATTGGAATGAAGTCGTCATTGGAATTTGCCGAATTATTGCCGGCTGAAATCAAGAATCTGGTGACTATCGAGCACACACAGATAGCAGATTTCCACTGGTTTAATTTAGTCAGCGAAAAAAATGACTCACTCATATCAGATCGAGTTTTTACTGGATTTGATAAAGACATAGACACCGCATTTTCAAAAGCTGTATCTGAGATGATTGAACGCAAATCATTTAGCACAGGTAACAAGGCAAAGCTCCAGTCATGCGCGACAAAGAGATCTGATGGATTTGCAGCTTTCCCCATCTCTAATGATCTAAAGTTAGCTGTTTATAAAGCACGAGAAAATGCATTGAATGAGGCCATTGAAAGATATGCCTGGGCGACCTGGTGGGACCAACATGAAATCATGTATAAACACGAAAAGAAATCAACGCAAGATTTCTGTGATATGCATAGTTATCTTAAAAAAATTTTAACTGAGCTCCACCAAAAATTAGAGTTCGATTTCATACACTTAATCGAGCCTGATATTCAAGATTCTGAAAAGAAATTGATAATCATCGTCGCGGAATTTAAAGGCGGTGTCGTGACAGGGGGAGCTTGTGACGATAGCGATAGATCGGAGTCAATCTTAGTTCGGGCTTTCTCTGAACTTCTGCGCCACGCACTTGTTGTTATTCAAAATAAACAGCGACCAACGCATCTTACTGACTATGAAAAAAGGCTTTTATATTTTGCATCGGAAACTGGGAAAGGCTCCTTCTATAAGCGAATATCGCAAAAGGGAGCCTTGGGAATAAAGTTACCGCCTCTGGAGACGGATACGCAAGTTCCTTCGAATAAAACCCATTATGTACATAGATGCCTCTTTCAAAACCAGCCGCCATTTATTGATGAAAATTTTGAGAGAATGTGTTTATGAAAAAACTATTTCTTCCATTTACGCTTTTGTTGTCCCTAATACTCACTTTTTTTGGGCTATTCTATTATCTTTTTGACCACTATGTTGAATCAGTTGGTATTGAAACAGTCACAGCCTGGGCCAAAAACGAAGAAAATTCAATTATTGAAGGCAATTTACTTTCAAGTGTTACCAAAGCCCAAAAAATGCTTCTTTCAAGCGAGGTCGTTAAAGGAGTCGCTATTTTTGACCTAACAGATCTTCAACAAGGACCGCTTGTCGAGTTTGGTGAGAGGATTCGACAGTTGAGTGCAAACAATTCCGAAACTCAAATTGCCACTACTGGTTTTTTAAAGAAAATGTATTCGATAAAATCACCATCCAATAACAATTTGGAGATTGTATTTTTAATATATTCAAAAAAAATTAATTCACTCTTTTGGCTTACAAGTGGCGTATTCGCTCTATTGACAATTTTTTTCGTAGTTGCAATTTTTGCCATACGCCGCAAGCAGCAAATCAAAATTGAAAAGTTTGCTCAGAAGGCCAAACAAGCGGCACATGACTTAGCACAGCCAATAGTATTGTTGAATTCACTTATTCAAAGTATCGGTGCCAATGGGCAAGAAACAATTAGATCAAGCGTTGATCGAATCAATAATATCGTAGATGATTTAATGGACAAAAAAATTTCTCTAAAACGACATTTAAAGGTTCACAAACAAGATGAATCCACATTCATCCAGAAAGTTGAAAGTTTAATCGAAGAAGCTAAAATCACCTCAAATGGTAAGGTCAGCGTTTTGCTTGATACGAATTTGCATTCGTTAGATTTTTCGGTCGATCACGGTTATATGATTCGGATATTTTCAAATTTAATTCAAAACTCATTTGAAGCGAATGCAACTCATATCACCCTGAAGGTCTTTAGCGACGACAATAAAATAGTTTTTATTCTAAAAGACAATGGATCAGGAATTCCTGAACATGTAATTTCAAAAGTCGGCGAAGAAAATTTCACCTTTGGTAAACCATATGGAACAGGACTCGGTCTATTTGCGGCAAAAAAATTCGTTCATGAGAACAAAGGGCAGTTTTCAATTCAATCTCAAGAAGGATCAGGAACAACTGTTGCTATTTCCTTTTCATTATCAAATCAGCAAAAAATTGTTTTAACAGAAGATACAAAAATTTTGGTTTTAGATGACGAAGAAATAATGCATTATGTTTGGCGTGAAAAACTAAGAGTACTAGATTTTAATACACCCGTCGAGTATTTCAAAAATACATTGGACTTTCTAACTCGGTTTGACCAACTAAATCGTGACGAAGTATTTCTTTTTAGTGACTTCAATTTAATGGATCAGAAGACAGGGCTGGACATCATTGAATCGTTGAGGCTTGCAGATCAGTCAGCATTGGTAACTGGTCAAGATTTAGATCCAATGGTAAGGGATCGAGCAAATAAAATTGGAACCCGCCTGATCGGGAAATCATCTCTAAATAATTTAGATATTGTCGTCGTCTAAGACTGGCCATTTATACTCAATCAAAAATTCACTTTCAATAGATCTAGGTGGCTTCTTTTTTACCAGGTAGCTCGATTTTTATTTGAAATCTGATTCCAGAAGAGAATATAACTCCGACTTTTCCATCCTTAATTTGTTGAACCTTCATCTGTAATTTTTGAGTGATCCAATACTCGACCATTGGTCGAAAAAGCGATCACCTGTAAGTTGATTTATTTGTAACTGAACGATTTGCTGATCCATTATTCGACCAAATCCAATAAATTTATTTTTCTCAAATTTCTAATTATTTTGAAAAAAGCTTTTCTATTCAGCCGCTTAACCCTGATTGTGGCATGCGGATTTTATTTTGAAGTCTACGTCCTTCGCGAATCATCGCAATTAACCGTGAAGGGGTAAAAATGAAAACAAAAATAAATCGGGCATGGCTAACATCGACGGAAGTAGAAATTCCGACCGAACAACTAAAGCAAATAAGCAAATCTTGGGATCGGTCCACCTGGGAAGCGTATCTGAAGTGGTACGAAGGAAGCTTTCGGGAAGTTCTAGTCAAAACTGAACACTACGAAATTCTTGGCGAGCGTGTAAGCCAATCTGTATTTGAATTGTATGGTCACAACAACTGTCCACAATTACAGAGCTTTTGTGACCGAATTTTAAGTCTGGTCTCGATTGAGCAAGAAACTATTTTAAGGAACATATTTTTTGAAGGAAAGACCGTTAGACAGATCGCTTTTGAGCTAAATCGTTCAAAGAGTTTCGTGTCTGAAAACAAATTTAAAGCGATCTCCCGTCTCAGAGTCAATAAAACCGCAGCATTGGCGGACGCCCAACACCTTATGAGGGATGCAAAGTTTTTTGATCCAGCCCAGAACAACTCGATCTGGGAATCAAAGAAACTTGGCCCTCTTAAAAAGAGTAGAGCCTATAAGCCCGAAAACTGTGACAAAGAATTATTAAATCACCCCATCGAAGAAATCCGCAATTTCTTCCGCGCCTCAACCCAGCGCGCGCGCCAGTACGCGTATCTACGGTACTGGTGCGGTTTTTCTATCAACGAAATCGCTCGGAAATGCTCAGTCGGAGTGAACACCGTTGATCAAGTGATCGATGCCACAATTTTCAAACTTAAATCAGCTCTCATCAACCCAGAACTATTAACCCAAGCAAATGCTGCTTAAGAAAGGACCATCATTATGGACTTAAATCAAACTTTATTAAATATGTGTGAAGAATTTTTCGATGAAATCACCAACAAAGAAAATAACGAGAACTTAGATTCAGACATTCACCATCTAAGACAAAAACTCGAACGGAATCTCTATGGCTACACAAAAATGAATGAGTATTCACTGGCTGTTCTTGTTGAAGAAGAAATTTCAAATATTTGGCATGAAATCTCGACCAGGGAAAAAAGGCAAAATCCCGAGCTTGAATGCCACTACAGGGAAATCATGGCTGTCACAACTGATGTGATCGAACACCGAGAGGAGGATGAATTCGATGATGATGAATCAAATCTAGAAAATCTTGTCGACGAAATGGATGAGTCTGAGTGGTCCAATGACTACGACGATTCAGATTACGATGAAAGCGAAGACTAAAACTATGCGACATTTTTTTAATAAAACAAAAAAATACTTTAAACAAATCATGAACTTAAAAAAAGGAGACCTCACTTATGAAAAATTTGAAGAACTTGAACGAAAAAAATATCGAAAACAAAATCAACACGACGTTGAAAATCATCAGCGTCATGACCCTTTTTCTTGCACCGATGCTTGCTTTCGCAAGCGTTGAAAGCTCACTGGCAGCAGTCCAAGCAAAACTTGTAGGAACAGTACTACCACTTGCCGCAATGTGTGGACTTGTGTTTGCGGGATTTAGTTTCATCACCGGACAGCCCAATGCCCGGTCCCATTTGGTCTACGCGATTCTGGGTGCCGTGATAGGTTTTGGTGCCGAGTCGATCATCTCATTAGTCAGAAGCTTGATTCACTAATAGAGGTGCAACTATGGGACTTAAAACATCAACCGTGTATCGCTGTTTAGACAAAAAATCGATGGTTTTTGGATTTGAGCTAGTCGATCTGTTTTTGATCTTTTCGGTGCTCGCATTTTTAAACTTTGTACTGGGTTCAATTCAGTACAAATTCTTCTTCACTTGGGGGCCAAGCTTAGCCTTGGCCCTGTTCATCCGATTGATGAAGCGCGGGAAACCTGAAAACTACCTCCAGCATTTGGCCAAATTCTATTTCGATGAACGCGTTCTTTACGCTTTTGGAAAAGCAAAGAAAAGAGTCGTTTTTAAAAATTACCAAAAAGGAAAATCGTCATGAGTAAAAATTTAGTGGATAAACTTCATGTTTGGGGATTTGAAGACGGAAAACTCATTTTTAAAGACTTCTCACTGGCCTCCATTTATCAGATCGAAGCTAAAGACATCTCTTGTAAAACAGATGAGTTTTTAAATTCGTTCAAGTCCCAAGAATGCCATTTCCTAAATTCACTGCCAGAAGGATTAAGTGTGCAATTTGTGCAAATGACCACGGGCGGCGTTGATTCAATTATAGAATCACATCAATCACAACTTGTCGACGGCGCTGATGAGATTACAAAAGAATTGCTATCAGAGCGGGTTAAAAAACTTCGCCAGCAAGATCAAAAAAATGAAATCATCAGTGTTAAAAGACTTCTTGTCATTCGACGAAAGTTTATCTCTCAGCCAAAGAAAAATGTGCCGTTGTGGAAACGAATTAAAGACTTCTTTTTTAGAAACCAGATACCCGATGAGGAAGTTTTTTCAAGGAGCATTCTAGAGCCAGAGCTAAAATCGTTTTCGCAACTTGAAGACGACATGCAAAAAAAGCTTGAATCTCTTGGGATCAAGTCAAAACGGCTTAGCGAAGATCAAGTCTTTAAAATTCTTTTTGATCAATGGAACCCGGGTCATTTGATCGGGCCAGGTCAATATGATGCCGAAGACTTTAGAAATCATCTGATCTTGAGTGATTTTGCTGTGAATCAAAAAGGTTTTACAATCAACGGTGTTCATCATCGAGTGATTTCTCTGAAAATGATGCCGGAGAAAACCTTTTCAACGATGGCTGAGAAACTCAGAAAACTTCCGTTTGGCTCATCGCTGTATTTAACAATCAATGTCCTAGACCAAATGAAAGAGGATTTTGCGCTAAAAACTCAGCGACAAATTGCCTACGCAATGTATTCCGGAAAAAAGGGCGTCCAGGATCTAGAAAGTGCTGCAAAACTTCAAGACCTTGAAGCAATCCTTGCAAAACGAGTCAGTGGTGAAACAAAAATCTTTTCGGTCGGCCTCAATGTGGTACTACGGCATAGTGACGTTGATGAACTTGATGCTCAATGTGCCGAAGTCTTAACAAAACTTCGTGAAATCGCAGGAGCGGAAGGAATTTTAGAGTCAATTGCAGCAAGTTACATTTTTTTTGATATATCGCTGCCAAACGCAAGATGCTCAGAGCGTAATCGTCCCATGAACACAGAAGTGCTCGCCGATTTTTTACCGATTTATGGCGAATGGCAGGGGCACATGAAGCCTCGTGTGTTATTAAAGAATCAATCAAGTGGACTTATCGGCTTTGACCCGTTTTCACCGACACACACTAATTACAATCAGCTCATTAGTGGCTCAAGTGGTGCCGGGAAATCATATTTCGGAAATATTTTGATTTCAAATCTGATGAAAGAATCTCCCCAGGTTTTCATCATTGACGTAGGCGGAAGTTATAAAAAAACGACTGAGAATTTTAACGGCCAATATATTCCGATTGGGGCCGACTCTTTAATTTCGATAAACCCGTTTGATTTATCAAGCAGTGATATAGAAGCCAAAGATCAAAAAATCAAATTTTTGACAAGCCTCGTGGAACTCATGACTAAAGAAGAGGACGAAAAAGGAATCAGAAAACTCCAGCGCGCTGAAATCGAAATGATGATTAAATCCATCCTTCAGTCAGTGCCAGATCCAAGGCTTTCAGATCTAAAGAATAAGCTTTTAGAAAATTCCGACGAGTCGATTCAAAAAATGGGAAAAATTCTAGAGCCTTGGTGTGGTGATACACCGTATGGGAAATTCATCGATCAAAAGACAAACCTGAGTCTTGATAAAAAAATTGTATGCTTTGATCTCAAGGGTCTAGAAAATCTCCCGGATCTTCAAGCGGTCTGTTTGTTTTTGATCACTGATCTGATTTGGCGTGAAGTTCAAAAGGATAAGATCAATCAAAAGTTTGTGATTTTCGACGAAAGTTGGACACTACTCGATAACGATGCGGGGGCAAAACTTATTGAAAGTGTCTTTCGAACATTTAGAAAGTACATGGCCTCAGCTATCGCCATATCACAATCAATTGAAGATTTTGCTGATTCAAAAATTGCAAAGGCTATTTTTTCCTGCTCATCGGTAAAATGGATTTTACGACAAAACACGAGCCGAAGAGAGCTTGTTCAAAAAGTTTTATCTTTGAATGACCGAGAAATGGATTTGATTGATTCAGTGACTTCTAAAAAAGGCTATTTTTCAGAAGCGTTTTTGATTTCTGGCGATGATAAACAGGTTGTAAAAATTGAAAGCACTCCTCTTGAATACTGGCTTTCAACCACTGATCCCATCGACATGAAAAAAATAGATGAGCTTAATTCGGAATTCTCAGACAACTTATTGTTGTTTAAACACTTAGCTGAAAAATATCCACACGGTGCAAGTTAAAGGAAAGGTTATGACATATGAAAAAACAAATTTTAGGAATTTTTCTATTTCTGCAAATTGGTATTATTGGACAAGCCCGGGCGAGTATATTCGGCGAAGAAACGGCAGTCCTTGTACAAATTCTAGCTAATGCCATTAAACAACTCACCGAACTTAAAGCTATCGTCGATAATGGCAAAGACACTCTAAGTTTTTTGCAAGATATTAACCGAGGGATTAATGATTCGCTCAGGATGGCTGAAACCTTTGGGCTTCGAGTTGATCCTGGGCTTTACAAGGATTTGAAAAGAATTGATCAAGCGACCCGCGCCATTGAAGAGTTGTATGGTGCAGTCACTGATTCAAAACTTGCAACTGTGCAGCGAAATACGGATCAAACGGTCGCAGAAGCCGTAAGCTTCAATAATGATTTGAGTGAATACGCAAACAAGCTCGATGCCATCGGCGAAGAAATAAAAATGTATTCCCACCAAGTTTCACCCGGCGGAGCCCAGAAACTCACCGCACAAAGTTTAGGGGTCATGATTCATGTACTGAACCAACAAATGCGGGCCCAGGGACAAGGACTCAAACTTCAGGCTCAGGCGCTAGCGATTGCCAATAAAAAAGAAAAGGACTTAACCGCACAATATCTGACTGAGGGCACGGCCCTAAAATCGAGATTTATGGGGCTTAATCCTGAATTTAAAGTGATGAGGTTTTAATATGGACATGCACTGGTTAGCAACTGAGGCCAAACAGCTTCACACTTTATTTGCATCATTTTTTAATTCGATAGTGCTTACGATGATCATTGGTGGTGTTGTCGTGAACTTTTTTAAAATGCCACTTGGTCAGGTGCCAGAGTTTTTGACTTTGATCGGTCGAGCTATTGTTGCGAGTTTTATCTTAGCTGCATTTCCTGAAATTTTAAATTTCATGGCTGATCTGACTGACAATCTTGCAAACACTATTGGAAATTTAAACAATTTCAAACTTGTTCTTGGTCGCCTTGGGGAAAAGATCGGACAATTCACTTGGTCCTGGGTCAGCGTGAAAGATTCAGTTCTGCTGATTATTTCATATCTGACGTTTTTTCTATTGTATGTGTCGGTTTATGTCGCGGATGCGGTTTATCTGCTTGTGTGGACTCTGCTTTATATATTTTCCCCAATTTTAATTGCAGCGTTCACATTGCCGTCTTTAGCAAGTGCAACAAAAGGGCTCTTTATGAGCCTTGTGGAGGTTTGTCTGTGGAAAGTGCTATGGTCGTGTTTGGCCGCGCTTTTGTGGAGCTTTGCGCTCTCCGAAATAAATAAGCCAGAATACGATGTTGATTTTTTAACGGCTATTTTACTGAATTTGCTTTTAGCATTTTCGGTACTACTCACGCCGATGCTGGTAAGAAGTTTTCTCAGTGGAAAAATCACACAAGCCGCACAAAATATGGGTGGTATGATTTTAGGTGCAGCAGCACTGACACCAACCGGAATGCTCGCAAATTCAAAAGCACTCGGTGTGGCTGCGGTTGGTAAAATGAAATCCAATCAGGCAGACCCAGCTCAAGACGAAGTTAAAAGACCGACTTAGAATTTAAATCAATTTAAACAAAAAAATAACAATGAGGTGATTAATGAAATTTTCATTAAACGTTGATGCTTTATCTAAAGAAAACAGTTTTCTAAAAATGATGACTCGAACTTTGTTCGGGCTCATGTTTTTTCTGATTGTACTTATTTTTTATCTTGTAACCCGAGATCCGATTTTGATTCAGTCAAATTCAACAGGACGCGAAATCGTAAAACCCGTGAGTTTTACTCCGTCATTTGAAGACACGAAGCACGCAGTCAGATTGATGTTAGAAGCAAGATTTAATTCAGATGCTCTAAATGCTGATTTGTATTTGTCAGAAAAACAAGTCGAGCTTAGAAAATCCGAGCAAATGGAACTCAAAAACAAAAACATGTACCAAACGATTGTCGTTAGGGAAATCAAAATAAGTCGTGATGAAGCTACGGCTGATATCGATCGAGTCATTTCGGTCGGTGATTTGAGATCGGCATTTAAAGCAAAACTAAAATTGCTTTTTGAAACAACAGAACCGAATGAGCTCAATCCCTATGGATTGGTTTTATCATTGGTAGAACTCGATAAACCTGAGGTGAAAAAATGAAGAAACTTACATTAATTGGATTGTCACTCGTGACCTTGTTGGGGATCGATCAAGTTCTATCCAAAGAAGTTCGGCGTTCGATTAAGACGGATGCAATGGAAAAAAGTATTCTCTGTGATGATAAAAGTCCAAAAACTATTCGTATCACCTATGGACGTGTCACGGTATTAAATTTTCCATTCCGGCCAAAGGACATCGTGAAAGTAAATCCAGCGTTTGAATTTAAGCAGATCAAAAATGATTTGGTTCTGACGGCACTGCGAATTGGCGCAAGCTCTAACGTGGTTATTTATCTTGAAGAACGTCGATGCTTGTTCAATCTAAAGTCGGTAACCGAAGGTGGAGATGATCTTCTTATCGTTAAAGATCCAAAGGATGCTCAATATGAAGTGAGGTTTTAAATGACAGATCAAGAAAAGACCGTAGAAATCAAACCCGATGAAGGGTTTCAGTCCATTGGAATGAGTAGATACTTCAAAGATACCAACCTTGATACCCGGTATTTAAAGCTTCTAACTTTTGTTGTGATTTCAGCCATTGTATCAATCTATCTGATCGTCATTTTTTCAAAAAGAAAGGTGGTTGGAATTGCTTCAACTCCGGTGAACTCTCCCGAAATGCGCTTTGAAGTTCCGATGGCAAGTCCTGCCTTGATCGCAAGCCAAAAAAGTGAAGGTAGTACCAGATCGCGTGTTACATATATTCCCCCTAAGGATCGAATCAATGTAACAAACCTGAGATCCTCATTGAGTCTTCCGGTAGGAACTGAGGGAAAAGCAATACTTGTGAGCGGCGGCACGGATGGTCTGGTGAAAGCCCGAATATTAAAACCCGTGTTGATGGATAACGAGCCTGTAATTCCAGAAAATTCTGTTTTAATCGGCACTGGTAAGTCCGGCGAGGACCGGCTTTTTATCGAATTTCAAAAGATCATACTACCAACAGGTGAAACCTACAAAGTAAGAGCCCAAGCCTTTGAAAATGACGACAAGGTTCAAGGAATTAAAGGATCTATAGTTGGCACTCGGTCCAAGAAAATGATGATGGCTATGGGGCTTGGATTTTTAGGCGGTATGGCTGATGGCATGCGTGAAAATACCAGTGGTTCTTATTTTTCAACTCAAAAGCCAACAACCCGTGATGCGGCTCTTTCCGGCGCATCAAAGGCGGCACTCGATCAAAGCGAAGCCTACTTAGAGGAAATGAAAAAGTCCCCGAACATCATTCAGGTGAAATCAGGCACCGAGTTTTACTTCATCATCGATGAAGAGAAAGAAAAGGAAAATTATGAAAAATGAAAATAAATTAACCGCAACAGAAAATGCAGTTATCGACAAAGTTATAAAGTCTATCCAGTTTTTATGGGACGTCTTGAAAGAAATCGTCCTTGGAATTTATCACGACAGATTTCCGGTGTGGAGATATTGCAGCGTCGGAATTTTATCGGCGTACTATTTTATGCTGGACTTAGATATCAAAGTTGCAAATTTCTTTGGATCAAGCTGGTATTTTGAACCAGATGGAAAAAAAGCAGTTTTGGTTCTATTTCTTGCGACAAGTGGCGTTTTATTTTTTGGTATTGAAAAAGTGGTCGCTAAAACTCACCTTCTCGAAAGGTTGAAGAAAGCCTTTGATTATTGTGATTTAAAAGTCGGCGGCATTTATCCGTCATTTATTAACGATATTGCCATTGATGATTATGTTCGCCATATGAAGCTCTACGTTCCAGGAATTCCACTGTACAAATTTGAGCAGAAAAAAAACGAACTTGAAGCCCATTTTAATGCCAACATTGTAAAAATGTTCACCGAGGACAACGATAAATCGCGACTCAATATCATTTATTCGACCAGAGATTTACCAAGACTTGTCAGACCAGATGATGCCATGGTGCTTGATCCTGGCGAAATTCCCGTTGGTGTTTCATATGACTCCGATGTTCGTTTTAACATTAAAGAAGTTGGTCATATGCTTGTTGCCGGACAAACTGGCGGTGGTAAATCAAATTTTTTAAAATTTGTAACAGCAACACTTTGTAAGAATGATAAGGATGCCGAAGTGCATTTCTTGGATTTTAAAAAGGGGGCTGAGCTCACATCAATCTCTGAAAAAGTCGGAAAATTAAAATCATTTAAAGGTTACGACGGTGACGTGGCAAGCATTCAGTACTTAGCAACTTTAGAGAACATCTTATCGGCAAGGCTTGAAGAAATCAAAAGCACTGGATCTAAGGATTTTGACGAGTACTTAAAAAAATATGACAAGACAAAAGTGGTTGTGGCTGATTCTGGTGAAACGACAAGATCATTGAAGCTCAATAGAATGTATATTGTGATCGATGAGATAGCTGAAATTTACCTTAAAGGCAAAGACGATATTCCAAAGGAACAAAAAGATGCCGCCAGACGGTCAGTGAATCGAATCGCCCGGCAAGGACGAGCGGCCGCTATGCATCTTATTGCTGGAACGCAAAAGCCTGATTCGCAAAGTTTTGATCAAAGTGTGAAGGCAAATATGCCGGCCGTTCTGTGTTTTCCTATGGTGAATCAAGTCTCAAGTATCGCGGCCCTCGGCACAAAGCGCGCCTTTGATTTAAACGTCGAGGCAAAAGGGCGCGCGATTTTCAAATACGGGCCAAAGCTGACTGAGGTGCAAACATATATGTTTGAGTAAAGGATTTTTATGACAATAAAAAATGGATCAAGTGATCAAAAAAACAAACGAACCAAAGGTCGTCCCGTGGGGTTAAACCCACGGGATATTGCAATCCTAAATTATATTTGGAAATGGAAGCTTGCATCCACGGCTTCGGTTCATGAGTCCATCAATCGTGTGAATAGACCCTATTCGACCTACAAGATTTTAGAAAAACTTGAGCGAAGTGACTATATTCGAAGTCAATTTGACGTGATTGATCGGTTCAGCGTTTGGCAATTGACCAGCAAAGGATTTCTAGCGCTGCGTGCGCGCATGAAGCCACTTGTTGAAGAAGGTTATTCGTCGGAGAACCACTATCATGATAGACTGGTTCAGGCGTTTCATCTCGGCGAATGGGCCACTTATAATTTTCCACAGGTTGAATTTTGGACTGAGCAGGAAATGAGACGTCATGATCCGGCTGATTATCCTGATTGGGTTCCTGGATCAAAGGATCACAGACCCGATGGATACACCCGGATTAAACATCAGAATAAAAATTCTGTATTTGCAGTCGAAGTTGAATTGAGTACGAAACGACCGGCGCTTTACGAAAAGACTTTGGATTACTACAAACACGCGAGAAACATTTATCGCGTGTACTGGCTGGTTAAGAATCAAGAAACTCGGGACGTGATACTTCGGGCCAGAGCCTGCATCAATGAAGAGTCGGCCAATTATCATCTGTTTGTGGATCTAGAAGATTATTTAAAAAATGGCTGGGATGCGGTTGTTACCAACGAGCGGTCAGAAAAGGTCAAAACATTGCGTGAGAATATGCAGGGACTACTGGGGGACATCCCAGGGGACTTGCTGGGGACTAACCAGGGACCGTCAAGGGTTTTAGTACATTTGAATCCGATCAAAACTCTAGGAAAACCAAGACGTTAGAATTCTGAATTTGCGGGGACCATCTTCCGACTGACTACCCCTATCCGCTCCATGCCGTCCAAGCTCAATTCGCCACAAATGCCGAACTCGCTTATCGATCACTGCAACTTACAATCAAACTGAACAAAAAAATTCGGAAAAAGAAAGGATTTATTATGCGATACTTTTTACTGCTATTGGCTAGCCTAATTCTATCAAGCTGTGCCCATATAAAAGAAAAAAATAATTCAGAAAACAATCAACCACCACCAAAACTATTAAAACCAGAAGTAAGAAAAATTTGGATTCCTCCGGTTATTAAAAACGGTGGCACCGAATGGGAAGAAGGACATTACCTCTACCGCATTGAAAGGGATACAACATGGAGTCGGTAAAAAATAGTCTGATCGAGGACAACAAATCTGATCTGACTCAAGAAAACGGCAACCAAAAAGAAAAATCTGTCATTGAGCGAGTCACATTGGGTAAAGACGAGGCTGAAAAATTAAATCACTGGCTCATTCAAATAAAATCTGAAACCAGCGGTTTTTTGGAAGTCAGCAAATCTGATCTTGTTAATTATCTGATTAGGTCACATGCAGACTATCTAAAATCAAAAGATATAAAGCTCATCAGAACTCATAAATATGATTTGGTGAAACATTTAAACTGGCTCACGCCGCTTTTGAAAAAAGCAATTGAAGACAATGATCACGAGCGAATTTTAGCTCTGCATACAGAGCTAAAGGCTCTTGAAATCAAATCTGGAAATAAAGTTGCGCAAAAGACAAATGAGCCCAAAATAAAAAAACCAAGAAAGCTGCGCGCTAAAAAATCTGAAGTAAATTCTAGTAGAGATAATAGCGAATCAATCACAGTTGATTCGTAAAAATTAAACCCTTTGAAAGGCGCGACAGTTCTTGATTTTTCGAGGTAAATATATGAAAATAAAAAACAGAAAAGATGAGGTAAAACGTTCATCTTCAAAATTGTTCATTGAAAATCGAATAGGTAGCGAAATTGATCTTTTGAGAGAAATTCCCAATGGCGAAATGCTTATGTCGCCCAAAAACGCCGCAAGATATTTGGATGTGAGTCGTAAATTTATTTATGAACTTATTCAATCCAAAAAAATTGAAGCAATTTGTTTGGGTAGAAAACTCAAAAGAATTAAAAAACGGACTTTGGATGAATGGTTAAACCTTCAAGCTATGAAGCAAGAAAGGTAATGATTATGGAATCTAAAGTTAAAAAAGAACATAGAAAAACAATTCGTATTCACGGCGAAAAAATGGAAAAAACATTTTCTAAAAAAGCAGATGCAGACCGTTGGTATTTGGAAAAAAAGCGTGAAAAAGACCTTGTTGAAAGTGGGCTTAGTTTTAAAGTTCATGAAGTAACTGTTGAAGAATTTTCGTCCAAGTGGTTACAACAAAGAAAACAAAATGGAAAGCCGCTAAGTTCTTGGGAAAGCGATGAAGGTAGGCTGCGACTGTATATTTTGCCGCATTTCGGGAGTCGAGAAATGAATCGAATCGGCACCAAAGAGTGGGAATCGTTTTTTGACTCTTTGGTCGCTGATGAATTGATATCTCCGGCAACCCGAAATCGTGTCAGATCACTTGCAAGTAAAATGTATAACGATGCTTTAAGAAAAGAATGCGTTGTAGTAAATCCGATTTCTACGATTCCGAGACTAAAAGAATCCATGGAATGTTGGGACTATTGGGCATCAAGTGAAGAAATTGAACGGTACTTAGATTTTGCAAAACGCGAATCTTCTTGGTTTCACATTTTTGCATTAGTCTCTTTGAATTTAGGCACACGCGCCGGTGAAACGTTGGCTTTGAATGTTGAAGACTTTAATCTGAAACATGATCGCGTACAAATCTGCAAAATTTTTGAAGAAACTAGCGGTACCGTGCAAAGTCGAACCAAAGCTCACAAGCCTCGGTGGTTAGGAATTAATGAATCCTTAAAAGATGCCTTAATACGGCATTTGAACGAAGCTGAATTTAATAAGCCGGGCCATGCCCTAATTTGTAATGAAGACGGCAAAAGACTTTATGAACGGCAAGTTCGTCGAGTTCATGAAAGAGTTTGTACGCTGGCAAATGTAAAAACCATACGAATTCATGATCTACGGCATACATACGCCAGTCACTACATTATGAATGGTGGCTCTTTGGCTGATTTACAAAACTTGCTGGGTCATTCAAGCCCTACGATGACTTTCAAATATACACATTTGGCTCCTGGTTATTTGGAAAAAAAAGCAGGCGTAGTTTCATTCGGCAAGACAGAGCAAAATGTAGTTCAAATGAGGAAAATAAGGTGATTGTCCCAGGACTGGTTTTCAATGTCCCAGGATTTTTGCGAAAAAATTTTTTGAGTGGTGGGAAATTGGTGGGAAGAGCCCAAAAAAAAATCCCAAGTTTTTTTCAAACTTGGGATTTTTAATTTTTGTAAACACTTGATTTCACTTAAGAAATGGTGCCCCGGGCCGGAATTGAACCGGCACGCCCGTTTGACCGTAGCCCAGGATTTTAAGTCCTGTGTGTCTACCAATTTCACCACCGGGGCATTTGAAAAATGAAAGGAAACGTTATCGGTTCTGATCAAGAGAGTCACGGATTTTTACAAAAGTTTTACAAATCTTAGTCCGTTAACTTTTTTCGAAGCCTTTGGTGTTGTCATTGACAGCTGTGGGAAATAAAACAATGCTTATCGGCTGTCATGTCTAATGAATTAGCATCACCCCCTAACCAAGTTCTCTTTTTTAAGTTTGATTTAGAGCATTTGATTCGCTCAGTGACGTCTGGAATTCTACCCTTGTCCCTAGCTGTGGCTCTGAGCATATTCCTTGATCAGTTCGTCACGGGCCAAGTGGAGCGCCTCTTGAAATCAAGCGATGGTCCAACAGGCTTTGTTTGGGTCTGGCTTTCAATATCGATTGCGCTGACGGTCATCTTCCCTGCCTGCTTCACCCTGATCAGCTGTTATTTTATAACTGAAAAAAACAACCCTCTCGGTCAAAAGAGCTTTTTAAAGTTTTTTACGGCTCATTTTGAATTGGTCATCCTGGAAGGGATGCGAGCCATCGCCTACACTTTTTTCTGGTTCTTTGCTTTTATCATTCCAGCATTTTTTAAGTTTGCAAATTACGCTCTCACTCCTTTTGTTGTGATCTACTCTAAAAAATATCAAGATGGCCAAATTGATGCGCTGAAGGAATCAAAGCGAATCGGCTTACATTCAAGAATGAAACTTTTTGTCCTTCTCATTGGTCTTTATATCGCCCTTCCCTTGATCAGCACGCTCGCATTTGATGAGTACAAGGTTTTTGCCAATAGTCCGATGTGGGCTTTTGCTTTGAGTTTGCTGGATGCTCTTGGTATTTTTCTTTTTCATTTTTTTGCACTTCGTTTTTTTAAATCTGCTTTTTTCGAGCAAGGAGAATCTTATGGCTCTGATGTTTAATTGGGAAAAAATTAAAGACAAAGAACGAGGCCTTACGTTTGATGATGTTTTGATTATCCCCAGAAAATCGGAAGTCAGATCTAGAAAAGATCCGGCTTTACAAACTCGCCTTACTAAAAAAATACAAATTCAAATTCCAATTATTTCGGCCAACATGGACACGGTGACCGAATCCAGTATGGCGATTGCGATGCTAAAACTAGGCGGCCTTGGAATCTTGCACCGGTTCATGACCATCGAACAGCAATTAGAAGAAGTGCGCCTCGTACAATTGGCAGGGGCTCAAAATATTTCAGCCAGCATCGGCGTGAACGCCGATTTTAAAGAGCGAGCGGAAAAGTTAATTAAAGCAGGCGTCAATGTCATGACCATTGATATTGCCCACGGACATTCTATTCAAATGATGGAAACTTTAAAATGGCTGAAAGATAAATTTCCAAATGTTGAAATTATCGCCGGTAACCTGGCCACACCAGATGCGGCAAAGGACCTTATTGAAGCCGGTGCGGACGCCATTAAAGTAGGAATCGGTCCGGGGTCCATGTGCACGACTCGAATCATCACAGGCTGCGGAGTTCCACAACTCACGGCGATCGCCTTGTGCGCAGAAGTTGCTGCCCACTACAATGTGCCCGTGATCGCGGATGGCGGAATCCGCACCAGTGGTGACATCGTGAAAGCACTGGCTGCGGGCGCTGACCTTGTCATGCTGGGCTCGATGCTTTCAGGAACGCTCGAGACGCCAGGGGAAATCATTCACGGACGAAAGCAGTATCGTGGTATGGCCTCAAAATCTGCGCAAGTTTCATGGCGTGGTGATTTACCAACGGGAATGGCGCCAGAAGGCGAATCCACAACGGTCACGGTCAAGGGACCGGTCGATGTGGTGATTCATGAACTGCTTGGCGGCATTCGATCTGGAATGAGCTACGTGAATGCGACTTCGGTGGCTGAAATTCGTGAAAAAGCACTTTTTATGGAAATGACTCCAAATGGAATTTCTGAATCACGCGCGCACGGCACTATGAGCGGCAGTTCAAATCGGAGTTAAGCCTTGTCGGACACACGACCTATTGGAGTTTTTGATTCAGGCATCGGTGGCTTAACGGTTCTTCGCGAACTGCTGCAAACATTTCCGAATGAATCTTTCATTTACTTAGGTGATACAGCACGGCTTCCCTATGGTTCGAAGTCTCCTGAAACTATTTCGAGATATGTTCAGGAAAATATTTCGTTTCTTTTGGCTCGAGACTGCAAATGCATCGTGGTCGCTTGCAATTCCGCTTCAACGCAGTTGCGACTTCCCAACGAATTTAGCTGTCCTGTTTTTTCAGTGATCGATCCCGGTGTTGAAGCGGCCCTCAACGCGACAACCAATTATCGCATTGGCCTTATTGCCACGGAAGCCACTGTTCAAAGCCAAGCCTATCAATCTCGGATTTTAAAACAGCGCCCCGAAGCACAAATTTTTAGTCAAGCGTGCCCCCTTTTTGTTCCGCTGGTTGAAGAAGGCTGGCACGAGGATCCGATCACAAACTTAATTGTCTTTCGCTATTTAAATCACCTTCGAGATCAACAAATCGACACCCTCATTATGGGCTGCACGCACTACCCGCTACTGACCGACGCCTTTAAAAAAGTTTTTGGACCCGATGTGAAAATGGTCGATTCCGGAAAAGCCGTAGCCCTTGGGATTCAAAAAAGTAGTGAAATAAGATTTGCTAATCCCGAACCAAATCAGCGCTTAGAAACATCTTTAGTTTTAGCCTTTACAGACCTCAGCGCACGAACAAAACAAATTTCAAACTACATCCTTCGAGACCCTAAAAACGAGTTGTTTCTTGAGACCAAAAAGGTCACTTTCGAGATCGTTTCGATAGGCTGAAGAAACTTTTTACAATCCACACTTTTAAAATGCCTGCCTGAGACCAACCTACAAGCTGCTACCCCTCTTTTCGAAAATCAGCCGGCGGCCCCATTTCTGCTATCAATACCCTATGAGGTTGGTGATTGCGATGACAACAATGACGATTTCGATTGAAAAACAAAGTAGGGCGCTGGTAGGTCTCATTTTGAGACGTATAACGAAGCCTTATTCCGCTCTTGTTTCACGAGCGCTTGCATTTTTCGTCTTTGCCACGTTTCTTACGGCTTGTAATGCGAAACTTGGATCTCAGTACAAGCACTCACCTGATTCCCCTGCTGCGATTCAAGAAACCGACTCCGACGACAAAAAGCCTGAACCAAAAATTCTCCTTTCCGATGTCGGAGAATACGAAAAGCTTCCTGAAGAAATTCGAAAAAAATATGAACCACCACCAACTGAAATTAAAGTTGGAGATCTGGTGATTAAGGTCGGAAACCTTAAATTTTCAAACCTTGTTTATAAAGGAAATAAGAAAAAGATTTCCATCGAAGGGCAAGTGAATCTCATTGGGATCGAAGGCTTTTCCGATGAAGACCAGTTCGAAATCAAGATCTCACGCGACATCTCGCCTGATGAGAGAAAATTCATTATCCCCCTGCATGACATCGACAGACGAAAAGGATCGAAAGTCAAACTCGGGGCATTGGTTGTGTGCGGTGGTGATGACGAAGATGGAACAGCCAATTGCGCGCAGGCCAAAGTGTCGTTCTTCGTTTCGGTAAAAGGACAAAGGTTCACGCGTAGCTTTGAAACTAAAATTCAAAATGGAAATGAAACTGGATTAACCCCAACTGGGCCAACGCAAAACCCAGAACCTCAACCAGCTCCTGAGCCAGCAGCTCCACCGACAACTGACCCAGCAACGCCCGAAGTCCCTGCTGTGCCAGCTGCACCGGATCAGCCGCCACCAGCTCCGGCCGAGCCACCTGCAGATCCCACACCCCCGCCTGCTCAAGATCCGGCATTACCTGCTTCGCCTGAAAATCCTGGGACGACAACGGCCGATGCAGCAGATGACGTTACAGAAGGAACTGACGGTGGTATCGAGACTTCAGTTCCAACCCACATCAACTCGCAGGACGAGATCAAAGAACTTTTCGCTGCCGAAGTTCCAGAAGATGAAAAGCCGGCCGTCGTGAAGGAACCAAAGCCTGCGGTCAAAAAGCCAAAGATCATTAACGGAATGCTTGAAACTGAAGACGGAACCTTGAGGCCGATCAATCAAGCTCGAGGCACTCCGAACAAAGGAAGTCTTCGAAATGCAACCGATCTTTCGCTGCAACATCGACAGATGAAACAAGACAATTATTTTTCGATCGTCCATCCCGGTCGAGCCAAACATTTTGGAACGTATGAAATTGCGCAGCTTGTGGCAAAACTTGGCCAGCATAAAGCTGAAAAATTTCAAACGAAGCTTTCCGTGGGAAATATTTCGCTCAAAAACGGAGGCTTTTCTAAGCCGCACCTGAGCCACCAAAATGGAACAGATGTTGATTTAGGCTATCCGAATGACGACGAAAAACTGTTCCCGACCGTAGCCGTAGAAAAGCCGGTCTTCGAAAATGGGGTTGTGGTCAGGCGCCAAACGGTTTCTTTTTCCCCACGCGCCTACTCGGTCGAAAAAACACTGGCGCTCTTGGAGTTTGCTTTTAAAAATCCAATCGTCCCGATTGATCGCATTTTTATGAACCAAAAAATAATCAATCATATGTGTGATTACGCGAAATCGAACAATCTGATTGATTACGGATCCCGAGATCCTATAGTCATGGAACGAACTGCATTTTGGAAAAAAGTGTTTGGAACGATCCAGCATGTCGATGGACACGGCAACCATATGCATATTCGAATCAAATGCACCCGTGAGCAATTGGACTGCCGCGAAATGCAATATCAGATAGTCTCTCATTGCCAAAAATAATTTTAGCAGTTTAGACTACCTGAATGGTGCAAATAAAAACTTTTGGTCAAACCCACTTAGGTCTTCCTATTTTCGAATATCACTTTTCAAAGAGTACCGATCATCCCCGCGTCTTGGTTTTAGGCGGGGTCCACGGAGACGAGCCCGAGGGTGTCGCTGCCGCAGAAGGCTTGATCGCCACTTTCCTAAAGGACTATTCTCTCGCACTTAATCTTTCGATCATTCCGATGTTCAATCCAGAGGGCGTGCTTCTTAAGACTCGTGGGAATTCTCGAGAAATCGACCTCAATCGTAATCTTCCAACGAAGGATTGGAGCCCCGATATCAAGGCCCCAAGATACAACCCCGGCCCGGAACCGCTCAGTGAAGTCGAAAATAAACATCTTGTGAAATGGATCGAAAACGAAAAGCCCCTGGTGATTTTTTCGCTTCATTCGTGGAATCCGATGCTCAATATTAATGGTGAGCTTCCAGAAGCTGACGTCATTTCAAAATTGACTGGCTACACAATTGAAAAGGACATTGGCTATCCGACTCCGGGAAGCTTGGGCACCTACACGGGGCTTGAACGCCATATTCCGACCTTAACGTATGAAATTGAACGAGATTTAAAATTTGATCAAATTATGAAAATTCATGTTCCTGCAATAATCGCTGGGCTTAAAGTTTCTGAATCTCGAAAATCAAAATCGACTTAATTCTAAAACCGAATTCATTTTTAAAAACTGAGGTCTCAAATGAACATTGATGATATTTACGAACGAGTTGTCGGAGCCAGTGCCGTATTCACTGAAGCAGAGAAAAAATTTGTTTTTTCTGTCATTGAACAGTTAGACACCGGAAAAATTCGCGTCGCCGAAAAAATGGAATCTGGAAAGTGGAAAACGAATGAATCTGTTAAAAAAGCTGTGCTTTTATTTTTTCGCTCGCAAGTCAACCGTCCAATGGCGGCCGGAGACTTAAGTTTTTTTGATAAAGTTCCCGTGAAATCCTGGACTGAAGCGAGCCAAGTCCGCGTCGTTCCGCCGGCAGTGGTTCGCTTTGGATCTTTTGTTGAACCGGGCGCAGTCTTGATGCCCTCGTATGTCAACATTGGTGCCTACGTTGGATCTGGAACCATGGTGGACACCTGGGCCACTGTTGGATCATGCGCCCAGATTGGAAAAAATGTTCATCTTTCTGGTGGCGTGGGAATCGGCGGAGTTCTTGAACCACTGCAAGCGCAACCCGTCATTATCGAAGATGATTGTTTCATTGGAAGCCGCTGCATCGTTGTTGAAGGCGTGCACTTGGAACCAGGCGTTGTCTTGGGCGCAGGCGTCACGATCACATCGACAACTAAAATTATCGACGTGACAGGATCAGCCCCGACCTATCATCAAGGCTTTGTGCCGGCAAACTCTGTTGTCATTCCTGGAACTGAACCCAAAACTTTTTCAGCTGGTGTGTTTGGTGTGCCTGCAGCCTTGATTATTGGAAAACGAAAAGAATCAACAAATAAAAAAACATCCTTGAATCAGGCGCTGCGAGATTTCAGCGTCAGCATCTAAGGTCGTTGCGATCATGACGTTACCTAACGGATATCGTATCGAAGAAATGCAGCCGAAAGAATTCTTCCCACTTTTTGGCAAACTTTATCCTTCACTTTTTGGTGCCGATCATACTTTCTTTCCAGACGATTTTTTTTCTGAAGCTGAAAAAAAGCATGTCGCCACTTTGCGTGCGCGATTAGGCGATTTGTTTTCTTTGCATCTTGGACTCTATTCCCCGGAAAATGAATTTGTTGGATTTTCTTTTGGGCACCAAGAAAATGAAGAGACGTTTTATATGGCGGCCTCTGCGGTCCTTCCAGAACACCAAAATAAAGGGCTTTATTCTGCGCTTGTGAAATACATTCTAGAAAAAACAAAGCAAGCTGGTTTCCAAAAGATCTACGGTACACATTGCGCCACGAACAACGCCGTCCTGATTGCAAAATTAAAGCTTGGCTTCGTTTTTTCAAAATTGGAACTATCTGACATGTTCGGAACCATCTTGCATTTGCAGTACTTCATGAATCCTCTTCGCAGAAAAGTCATGGATTATCGAAGTGGGCTCAAGATTCCTGATGCTGAAATCAAATCGGTCATGAAGTTTGGCGCGGGAAATTCTACCTCGTCTTAAGTAAAATCGCGGGATGAATTTTCAAAGTGGCCCTGGCCGGAAGATAACATCCGAGCACGGATAGAAAAAACGCTACAAAAATAACGATACCAACGAAATTCAGATTCACTTGTGCGGGGATACTCGAGTCGTAATAGATGCTCGGTAAGATCTCGACTGGGTTGTATTGAATATAGTAACTAAGGCTCACACCAATAACAGTTCCCATGACTATACCCGAGCCTGAAATCGCCAGTCCAATTTTTGTGAAAATCATTTTTGTGTGGTGATGGGATAGTCCAATCGTCTTAAGAATCGCAATATCGTGTTTCTTTTGCGACATCAGCAATGCTAAAACCGTCAAAATCGACGATGAAGCCACAAGACCCGCTAAGCCTAAGAACAGACCAATCATCAATTTTTCAAGCAGCAAGGCAAAGAATAGATCCGAATTTTTTTCCTGCCAGGTTTCAATCCGCGGTTGTGTTTGCATTTGCATCGCGGCGACATCGGCGATCAATTTATTTTTAATTCCGGGAATCTCGGATGATTTGTCGAACCAAAAATGATACCCAACTTCACGTGATGGACTGTCAGAGAATTGCTTTAACGTCGTCTCCCGATTATAAAGAACTAATTTTGAATCTAAATCATACAAATCCGTGCTCAGAATTTTCTTGATGATGACTTTTTGAAAAACTGGAGTTTCTAGCTGGCTCAGTAGTAAGGTTTCCGTCGGAATTAGCGTCACTTCATCACCCTCTAGGACCCCTAACATGCGAGACAGATCGATGCCGATAGCGATTTCGTCTGGGCCTAGCTGAAGGTCATTTAAAGAGGCATTATCAACATCTGTCGTTTCTGTCGTGTCTGAAATGAAAGTGGCCGATAACGGTTTACCTTCTTTTTTTCGAAGCTCGTTTAGTCGGTTTTTCCAATAAGAAAGGCCTGCTTGATCGTATCCCAAGACTTGAACACCGCGAAATTGTCCATCGATCGATCGTAAAATCAGATCAAACCGCTCAAATTCAATTGCGGATTGATTCTGGCTTTCTATAGTCTCAACGAGACTTTTGATTTTTTCAGACTCATTGAGGTTTTGTGATTGGCTGTATCCTTCAAGCACGACATGCGGATCCAGCGCCAACAATCGATCACGAATGTTTTGGTTCATGCCATTCATCACGAAAATAACAATAAAGAAAATCGCGACACTGATCGTGATCGCAAAGAAAGAAAGCTTTGCCGTCCGCCGGATCAGAGACCCCGATCGCTTGGACAAAACCAAGCGCGTCAGTAAAAAAAGGCTTAGAGATTTTTCAAGTTCCACATCGGTGAGTCTAGTCGGTAACGTCTAGAAATGCGATACTTTTTTAAAGCGAGTCGCTTCATCGACGTAAAGGGCACCGCCGGCAAGAAAGATTTTTTGAATTGAAAGGTGAAGTAAAGCGGTCGGATGCGTGTTTGTCATATAAATATGGCGAGCAAATCCCTGTCGCTGAAGCAGTTGAATAAAGTCCATAAAATCAAGCCAGCTATTTTCTGTTAACCCATAAGCCGGATCTTCAAGGACCAACAAATGCGGCCTTCTCATCGCAATGGCCACAAGCTGTGCCAATTTCTGCACGCCGTACGGTGCACGTGACATCGGAACGTTGGCAAATTCACTGGCGTTAAAGTGAGTTTCAATATCTTGAAGCTCTGCGCGGACCACTTCATTCAATTCTAAATTTAACTTTGACGCTGGCTCTAAATCTTGCATTTGATTCTTGTACACACTTTGTAGTGTGTCGGACCAGAATTTGTGAACGGTCAAAGACGGGTTTGGCCGTTGGCCTTCGAAATAACATCCCATCATCGTGTGTGGATCAAGGGCTGAATCTTCCGAGTTTCCAAAATAATTCTTTTGATTCCAAAGAACAGAGCCTTGAGTCGGAGGATGGGCTCCGGCCATGAGCTTTAAGAATTCTGCTGCATGCAGTGGATTTTCACTTTCCACGACGCACGTCACATCAATAGGTAAAGTCATTTCGATATCCGATAAAATTGGATCGCGGCCGTCTGATTTAAGACTCACGCGATTCAATAGGATTTCATCGATTGAATGTTCAGGCGATTTGCGTAACGAATGGAGTGGTCGAATTGATTTTAATCCCATAGCTATGGAGCTATCGGAAGGACCTCGTTAAATCTCAACTAGACGAAAGATGTAATATGAATAGAACTTTAAGACTTCCAGTCCCAAATCAAATAGTCCTGATTCGCTTTTGGCATTCGCAATCGTAAATTTTTTGATCTGAGTCGACATCGGGAAGACCGATCGGAAAATACTGTAAGCTCTGGGCATATGATACTGCGACGTGATCAACAGGATGTCTCGGCAGCGGAAAGATTCCGCGATATTTAATGAAAAACGCGCATTCCCAAACGTCGTGAGCGATCGTTTGTCGAGGGTGATTTGATCGGTCTTCACTTCGGGATAATACGGAAGATAGGGAAAGATTTCTTCTAACTGTGCGCCGCTGTGAACACCCGAAACAATAAGTCGTGTAATCAAGCCCTGCTGAAGAAGTTCAAATCCTTCCCGAATTCGGCCGGGTCCTCCGGTCAAAACAATTCCGCAATCAGCCGAAGAATCCGCCTTGAGCCTTTCTGACTGTCGCACGTGGACGGGTTCGTTCATGACTTCAACGGCCTTGAGCCAGGACATCAAAATAAGGAGTAAAACAACACCCGCAATCCAGGCGCGACGTTTACGGAAGAAGTTCAAATTAGGAATGGGCAATGACCTCAATTTCGACGCGCACACCCTTTGGAAGTCCCGCGACGGCGACCGTCGAACGCGCTGGCGGTTGTTCGGTAAAGCGCTTACCATAGATTTCATTGACGGTGGCAAAATCCGCCATGTCTTGTAAGAAGATCGTGGTTTTTACAACATTTGAAAAAGTGAGTCCTGCTTTTGTCAGGATGGCTTCAACATTTTTAAGAACCATTTCGGTTTGGGTTTTAATGTCCCCGAGAAAGACCTCTTGCGTCTTTGGATCAATTGAAATCTGGCCCGAACAAAATAAAAACGAACCGACTTTAACGGCTTGGGAATAGGGACCAATGGCTTTCGGAGCTGAATCCGTATGTAAAATTTCTTTCATATGATTTCCTTTTCCTGCTGATGCAGGTTCCTTTTCTAAATTAAAAGTAAAACGTCATTCCCGCGCGGAATGGCGAGTCTGCCAAAGTCCGAACGCGCGTACTTCCAAGTGACGAGATTCCAAAACCGCTCTCGACGGTCCATCCCAAGTTTTCAAGTCCTTCCAAGAAAAATTCCACGCCACCCACCAGATTAAATTCGACGCCGGAATCCTTTTGACCGAGAACTTCTTGGCTCACGAATCCGACTTGACCGCCCGAGTAAAAGTGCATGTTTTTTTCATGAAAAATCACGTACCGAATTCCGGCATTTACTTGCAAAGACGATTCATTCTTCTTTGTGTCGATCCCCAAACCACCCGTCACTTGCGAAAAACCATCCATGTGATAAACGAGCGCCAGTGATGGCAATGAAAAAGAAGAGTTGTCTTTAAACCCAATCCCCAATCTTTGGGGCATTTCCCGGCTGACGGCGTGTGGCCCCGCGGTGAGCGTGGCTAAAAAAAGAAAAATCAAAAGGGAAGACGTCGTCATGTTTTGAGCGATTGATTTCATTATTAATCCTTTTTGCTACTCGAAGTCTTAGTGTGCCTTAACGGGTTTTGTATTTACAAGTGGAACAAAAATGATGACACTACGAGAGATAAATTGAAAAAAGTGAAAAAGGAGTTTTTGTGAATCAATTTCGTTGTGTCCTTCAGGCCCTAGTTATCTTCGCTACGCTGAGCTTTTCGGGTTTTAACTTAGCAGCTGAAACCGTGAAATTTGAAGGTGTGGAACTGCCAACTCTTGTGCAGCTTAAAAGTTCAACACCAATAGAATTAAAATCCGTTTCCTATGCTCTTCGTAAAAAGAAAGTTTTCGCCATTTTACCCGTCAGCATTTACGTGGCTCACTTTTTAGCCGCGGATCCAACGAAGCTCAACAAGACTCCGGACGGCATTCTCAATTCTCTGAAAACTGCAGGCCCCGTTCAAATGAGATTAATTTTAAAGCGTGGACTGAGTGGTTCGGACATTTCAGGATCCTTCAAGGAAGCCCTCAAAAAAAATGGAGTTGATTTCGGTGCAGCCGATACATCTGGATTCCAGGGCCTGCCTGAACTGATGCAGGAAATCGATAAAGTGAAAAGTGTTAAAGAAGGCGACGTGTTCAGCCTCACTGCAGATTGGTCCGGCGGAATGACGCAAATCTGGGTCGAATCTCCTGGAGCAGAGCCGAAGTCGATTTCTGCAAATGACCAATCGCTTCAAAAATTATTTTCAATTTGGTTCGGAGAGCCCGTCGATGACAAAATGAAAGACTTGAAATCGAGATTACTTGAATAATGGCATCGCCCCAAACATTTCCAATCACTCTTTATGAAACCTTAGATCTCGAGCGCATTGTTCTGGTCCTTGTTCTTGCTGCGGTCGCTTACTTATTTTATAAGTTTTTACTTCGCGACGTCTCTGAAGAACGCCACGCCAATTTAAAACGTCATTTTAATAATTTGGGTTTTCATACGCTGGTGTTTGTGATCTTCAGCGCGCTCTATTTAACGACACTTCACAACATGGAAAGTGCGGCCATTTTTAAAAGAGCCGCACCCTACTTTGCGAGCCTGAGCTTTTTTTGGGGCGCATTAGTTTTTATCAAATCCTGCCGCGTTCTCACGCTACAGTATTTGTTTTTGGGTTCGATGCGCGCAGGAGTTCCGCTGCTCATTGTGAATATATTCACCTTACTACTTTCCATCGTTCTTTTCTTTTGGTCTCTGAGTCATTTGTTCAATGTGCAGCTCACCCCGGTGCTGGCGACGTCTGCAGCCTTTTCAATAATTCTGGGTCTTGCGCTGCAAGATACCTTGGGAAATTTATTTGCGGGAATATCGCTTCAAGTCGATAAAACCTTTGAAATTGGCGACTGGCTTGAAATTCAAAATGGTCTTGTAAAAATCATTGGCCAAGTCAAAGAGCTTTCTTGGAGGTCGACGGTCCTTATCGGACTTTCCGATGAAGTGATCACCATTCCAAATAAGCTTGTTGCGGGCCTTCAGGTTAGTAATTATTCTCCGGATGGCCAACCCATCATTCGTAGCCATCAATTTCGGTTTCAAAATCAAGCGGACGCCTTTAAAGCAAAGCCAATTTTGGAAAAAGCCGCTTCGATCACTAAGTTTGTCCGCATCGAACCCTACCCGTTTGCCTACATTCAAGAAATTGGGGACAGCTGGGTCATGGTAAAGTTGATTTATTTTATTGATAATTATGGTAAACAATTCAGCATCGGGGACCAAGTCATGCAACTTTGTCTTCAAAAACTGAACGAAGAGCAAATCCTCCTTGCGCATCAGATTGTTGATGTTAATTTTGTAAATCAAAAAGCATGGAACAACTCACAAACTCAACCCTAATTAAAAGCCCCGAAAAGGTGGATCGCCTTCACCCCCTAGCCGTGCGTATTCGCAAGCAAATCACTCAGGCTTTAAATGACTTTAATATGCTTTCAAATGGCGATCGCGTGATGATTTGCGTTTCTGGTGGAAAAGATTCATCCATCCTATCCATTCTATTTGATGAAATTCAAAAACGCGCTGAACTTGATTTTACGTTCGAAGCCGTGATGCTAGATCAAAAACAACCGGGTTTTGATGCCGTCCGCTTTCAAGAGTGGATGAAACTTGAAGGCATTAAGCTCACAATTTTAGAACGCGACACCTATTCGGTCGTCGTAGATAAAGTCAAAGATGGCGTGTATTGTTCACTTTGTTCTAAAATGCGACGCGCGATCTTGTATGATTTTGCAGTCGACAACTCGTTTACGAAGCTGGCACTGGGACATCACCGCGATGACGTCATTGAAACGGCGATGTTAAATGTGTTTTATTCCGGAAAGCTTGCGACGATGCCCGCAAAACTTCGTTCAGATGATGGACGCAATGTCGTCCTACGACCTTTGGTTTATGTCGCCGAACGTGATCTGATCGAGCTTTCACGCGCGTGGAATTTTCCGATCATTCCTTGTAATTTATGTGGGTCTCAGGATGGACTCAAACGTAAAAAAATGAAAAATTTAATCAAGACATTGGAAGCGGACATCCCGAATTTGGGATCAAGCTTCATCAACGCTTTACAAAATGTGAACCCAAGTCACCTCCTGGATGAGAAACTATATGACTTTAGAAATCTTTGAACAGCTCACGAAGCGCGCTCGAAAAAATAGAACCGACTCCACCCGCGATCGAATTCTGATCCTTGAGATACTCAAAACCTGGCACCAACAAAATGAAGCTCGGATTGTTGACGCTTTAAAAAAAGATTTCAACAAACAGGAGTTTGAAACCAGAGCCAGCGAAATTTTCACCGTTAGGTCTGAACTTCAACATGCACTTTCTCATCTTTCTCGCTGGATGAAGCCACAAAAATGTAAAACTCCGATTGCGATGTTTGGTCACAATTCTTGGATTCAATATGAAAACAAAGGCGTCGCCCTCATTATTTCACCGTGGAACTATCCTTGGCTTCTTGCTGTAGGCCCGCTCATTTCGGCGCTAGCGGCAGGAAACACGGTCGTTTTAAAGCCCAGTGAGTTCACCCCTCATACGAGTGCTCTTCTGTCTCAAATGACGTCCGAATGTTTTGATGCTGATCTGGTTCAAACGGTACTGGGCGGTAAAGATGAGGCCACAGCGCTCTTAAAAATGAATTTTCACCATGTTTTTTTCACGGGCTCGACCCAAGTGGGTAAAATTGTGGCCGCGTCCTGCGCCCCACGCTTAATTTCTTATACCTTGGAACTAGGTGGCAGATCGCCGGTGGTGGTCGATCAAACGGCCGATCTCGATATGGTGGCTGAAAAACTATTTTGGGGTAAAATTCTCAATCGCTCGCAAACATGTGTGGCTCCTAATCATGTGTTTGTCCACCATCACGTTAAAGCTCAGCTGATTGAGAAATATAAAAAAGTCGAACGTGAGCTTTCCGCAAAATCCACGGAAAAAGAATGGACTGCGATCGTGAGTCCGCAGCATTTGGACCGGCTCAAGAAACTATCGGACAACACGTGGCGTGAGACGAGTCCTACGGCACTGATGGATTTTGCAAGCTTTGAGAGTTTCATTCAGCACCCGGTTTCTAAAGAAGAAATTTTTGGCCCGCTGCTACCAATCATTCCCTATGTCTCAGTCGATGACTTAAAATCATACTTAGGTTTTGAAGAGCGACCGCTGACGTTTGCGGTTTTCAGCCAAGATCAAAACTTGATCGATCAATTGCGCATGCACTACCCGTCCGGTTCGATGACAATCAACACGACGACTGTTCAGGTTGGAAACACTCACTTGCCATTTGGTGGAATTGGAACCAGTGGCCAAGGACACGCCCATGGCCTGGATGGATTTTCCGAATTTTCGAATAAGCGCAGCTTTATGCGACAAAATTTTTTATTTGGTATGCAACGTTTTGTGATGCCCCCGTACAAAGGATCGCAGGTGAACCTGATCAAAAAGCTCACGAGCTGGCTGACCTAGTTTGATCAAAAAAAGGGCTTGCTGGGGTTTTTGATCCATTGCATAGTCAAAAAATGCAAGACTATCGCGCTATTTTAAAAGAAGAATTCAATCTAAAGCTTCAAAAAAATAGTCGCTACACCTTGCGAGCCTATAGCAAATTACTAGAACTCAATTCGGGCTCAATGTCCGCGGTTTTAAACGGCCAACGGCAGCTGCCACGAACGCATTGGGATCTGTGCTGTAATAAATTAAATTTATCGAAAAGTCGGAAAGAAAAGTTTTTAAAAAGTCTTTGGCGCGAATTTAAATTTCAGAATTTTGATTTCGCAGAAAACATTGAAAAACCCAAGACGACAACTGTCGCGGACTCACAGCTGGCTATCTTGAGCGAATGGGAATATGCAGCGGTTCTTTGTTTGATGGACTTGCCTCGCTTTAATTTTACTCCGGCAGAAATTGCAAGATATCTGGCGATCAGTTTAGACCGCGCAAAACAAATTTATTTGCATCTCATCACGAGTCAACTCGTCCAACCGGATACAAACAACACCGGGTGGATCAAAGTCTTTGATCATTTTAAAACAACCGAAGACATTCAATCAAAAGCCTTGATGCTAGGTCATAAGAACGAAATGGATCTGGCCCAAATCGCGGTTGAGAAAATTCCGTTAGATCGCAGAGAATTTTCATCTGTGACTTTTGCCGGCTCCAGCCACGACATGCGCAAGATGAAGATCTGGCTTCGTCAAATGAAAGCGGATTTTGATAAGAAATTTGAAAAGAAGTCTGGCGATCAAGTCTTTCTTTTTTCAATGCAGCTTTTTCCCGTGAGTCAAAAAATTAAAAAAGTAGCCACCAAAGGACGGAAGCAAAAATGAAAATGGGGATTGTTCTCTTCAGTCTTTTTCTTTCGAGCTTGTCTCTTGCAAGCTTCACCAAAGGTAATGGTGGCAACGCCCTCATTTGCGAAGGCCAAAGTTCTGCAATCATTCTTGATTATTTTGAAACAACTGAAGTTTTAGGATTCACGGTCGACGAAGCCCTGCAAACTCATTTCGATCAATCCATCTTTGAAAGAGTCTTCACGCTTGCAGATCAGCTGAACTCAGCGTCCGCTCGTGCCTTTGCCTCAAATATTAAATTCCATTCAGAGCAATTTTTTAAACAAACGAGTTGGATATCTGGTGCGGCCCTGGGTCCAGTGAACGATTCCTTTCATTTAGCGACTCCTGCAGGGTGCACACTAGAACAAGCGGCGGTGCAGTCCACGTCTCGCTATTTCATTCAAGCTGACATTTGGTCCCGTCTACCCGAGGTTCAAAAGGACACGCTACGTCTACACGAATTGATTTACCGCACACTTTTAACAAGCCAGCGGCTTGAGGACTCAAGGCCCGTGCGAGCCCTGGTCGGACTACTACTGAGCCTGGAGCTGTCAAAGATGAACTCGGTCGAACTAAAGCAATTTTTAAAAACGCACGAAATCAAATTCTAGTTGGTGCTGCACGCTTGCAGCAGTTCCTGCAGCCAAGCTTGACCTTGGACTTTACGGCTCGGTCCAGAAACCCGCAGCATAGAATCATGGCGCAACGTGAATTCTATCCAAAGTCCGAAGACGAAGTTAAAGAGATTCTACTAAGTGCGCAAAGTAGTGGATGCAGGGTCCACCCGTTTGCAGGCGGCTATAATTGGGGTTACGGCGAAACACGAACACCTAGTCCGCATCCGTGGAAAATTCATTTCAAGAATATGAATCAGATCCTATCGTTCGATCCCGAGCTTGGAATTGTAAAAATTCAACCCGGCGTCACGCAAAAGGATTTATGTGATTATCTTTCGGAGCGAAACTTGGATTTTTACGTGCCCAATACCGGTGCCGGAGCCCGAGGTTCAATTTTGGGAAATGCGCTCGAACGTGGATTTGGAATTGCCCCGCTTCAGGATCATGCCAGCAGCCTCCTCTCCTTTAAGGGCTATTTGGCCGATGGAACGGTCTATCAAAGTCCACTCAAGGAAATTAATTCGACTTTGGCGGATTGTTTTCAATGGGGAGTCGGCCCGCATTTTGATTCACTTGTTTCGCAGTCCCCTTGGATAATCATCACGGAAGCTTCCATTCAATTGATCCGTAAATTCAAACACACCGATTTGCTCGGCATGAGCTTCCAACAAGAAGAACTGGGTTCCGTGATCGACCAATTACGTGAGCTGCTTCAAAAAAACCCGGGTTCAATGAATAGCATTAAGATTTTTAACCAGAAGCAAGTCCTCAAACCGGGTCAGAAAGATTTTCGTCCCGCCTTTCTTTCAAAAATTCAAAAGGAATGGTTTTTAATCGTGACGGTGTATTCGAACGACGAGACCAGAACCGGAAATTTAAAGTCCGTCAAAAGAGAACTTCGACGCGCAGACACAGGACCCGTGATCCATTTCACCGAATTTAGAATTCGGCTGCTCAGGAAAATTCTTAATTTTTTCAGCTTCAATTTTTTACAGCAAATAAAAGTCTCTGTTGAGGATCTCAGTGAACTCATGCGACTCTCGCGGGGCTTTACCAGCGAAGTGGGTTATAAAGCATTGGATCCCAACTTTAACCCACAAACGAATGACCTCTACGACATGGGGCAACTGAAAAATAGGTTTGTTTGGTTTAGCCCTCTTTGCGTCCTGCGCTCAAAAGATGTCAAACACTTATATGATTTGATCTTGGAGCATCAAAAGGTCAGTCCGTTTAAATTTAAAACACTCACGTGGACTGTTTTAAATTCAAAAACAATCGCGCTGGTCGCACCCATTGAATATTCACTTGAAAACGGGGCTCAATTTTTTCAGTGGTTTGAATTTTTACACTTAGATTTGAAACACCATGGCTTCATCCCGTACCGCTTCCACACGAGAATGATGAAACCCTTAGTTCAAGATCTTCTGCCAGAACATTTTAAGTTGGTCGACCGATTCAATAAATTGTTCGATCAAGATCGTGCCTTTATGCCGGGGAAATATTCTTACTTACCTGAGAACAATTCTGAGGGCTGTTCTTAGGGCCTTGCAGAAAGCAAACTCGAAACAAACAGCCTGTTGAATTCATAGGAAGAAATCATTCTGTCGAACTGACCTTGCGAGTTAAAACACAAAAGTTCAAAAGGCATTCCCGGTTGATAATTGTAATGGAACAGACCGCCTTTGGTATCTTCAAATTGGGCTTTCACTTTTAAGCGTGCACATTCGATCGATTGATCCGGTCTCAATTTGATGGGTCCCACGACTGGCACCAAGCGGGAGCCAATTTTCTGCAGCCCACTCACCTGATCGATCCAGTGAATGCCTCCGTTCGGATAAAGCACGATCGGTGTGCCTTGATCGCTTCCGCCAGCGAGAGGATCCCGCTCGATGGTCATGGTCTGATCCTGGAGACGAAACGAAAAGCTTTTTTTCCAAGGAACGGGAAAATAGCCTTGAGTCAAATTTCCAAAAGGATCCCAGCAAATTGGAAATTGAAACGGAAACGAATTTCCAGATGTCGCGACCGTCCAAGTGCCTGCAAACGGTCCAAGCAATTGCTGCAGCGATTCAACCGCTGCACAAACAGGTAGGCCCTGTGAATCAAAGACAACAAGGGGATCCACTAGGTCTTCATACGCGGGACGAATCACAGCCTCTTGATTTGAAAACATAATAGCGGAGCGAAACAAATCGTTCACGACTGGATCCAGAAAAAAGACAATTCGTTTTGCGCGCTCGAGAAGCCCTGATGTTTGAAGTTTCGCGGAACCGGAAGGAATTAAAACCCCAGATTGCTCCAAATAGTCGAGTTTCATTTTCATTGAAAACTGATGGAATGATTTGATGTCGGTCGGCCGACAAGCAGTATCCAGCCAACACGCGATGAACTCTTTTGACTGCAGCAAATTAAATTCAAGTTCGTAACCAAATTGATTTCGTGATCTTTCAAATTCAAAAAGCGCTTGTTCGAGGTCCAGAGCCAAACCCCACCATGAAAGAACCTGATCTTCAAACGACATTTTTTCCATTAAGTCTTGATTGATCAGCATCGAAAAAGCTGACGAGTCCGGTTGAGCCGAAACCGTCAGGATGGAAAGTGGTTTCACTTCGCAGCCCTTTGGCAAAATGGTATTTGAGCTTAACGAAACTCGCTGAATGTCGATTCCCTTTTTCAATTTGATCAGCGAAGAAAGATTTTGATAAATATTTTCTACGACTCGGGCACGACTTGGAGAAAAAACAGCGAGATCCCGGACTAGCGAATCGATCCCTTGATCAACTGAAGTCATCATAAATGGAAAAGCCAATTCCGTCCCTGTAAAAAACTTGTGCTCTGCGCTCACAATAGACGAAACGGAATCTCCGCAAAGAAAAACATCGTGATTTAGAAAAAAGTCTTTCTTGGGGGCCGCCAAGGCAAAATCCGAAGCCGAGACGA
>LNFM01004328.1_pt1 | contig 35440 bp, 21 predicted proteins | sample 596031 | NCBI WGS metagenome assembly LNFM01 (sample SAMN04254537, study PRJNA301005) | activated carbon metagenome | isolation source: dual media filters at the Ann Arbor, Michigan drinking water treatment plant | place: USA: Ann Arbor
CTACTTTTCTTTTTTGTCCCATGCCATCAAATGAAAAGCTTATTTGATCAATTAGATGTTTAAGGGTAGTGTTGTCAGCCGTAGAATTAGTTACTGTAAAAGAGTGATTTGCATTAGCATCTACTTTAAAGTCGATTGCCTGACCCATTGCCTGCTGGGAAATAGTGGTATTGGTCTTCATTTCAATTTGAAAAACCTGTCCTTGTTCAAATTTTAAACTACTTGCTACTTTTTGACCAACTGCTGCGTCTGCAAATGCGAGAAATGTAAATGCAATAATGAGGGATTTCATACTGATTTTTAAGTTATGCTCAAAGTTGACGATTCCCTGCCATAATCGTTGCAGAAAGTGGAAAAATATTAATTGTATCAGTTTTTATTACTGCTTTTTATTCCTTTTAACTTACTATTTTTAATTACGTTTTAACCTTCCTGTCGGCTGACAGGCTAAAATTTTTTACTATGCCAATAAGAATGACTGATGACCCCGTAGATCCTAATCAACAGAACGATGATGGCGGCGGAGGTGGTGGGAGACCAAATTTTCCGGGTGGCGGCGGCGGTGGCGGCCTGATGTCGTTGCTGCCAATGTTATTGGGATTATTTAAAGGAAAAGGAATTTTCGTATTACTTATTCTCGGTGTTGGTGCTTATTTCTTGCTAGGTAAAAGTGGTGGATGTAATGTAGCTGATGTGGTGAAGCAATTCTCGCAAAGCGGTTACAATTTCAACCCGGCAGAGTTTAATAAAGCATCTGTGTATGAAGGGTTGGAAGATGATGCAGGAAAAAACCCATTACCGGAGGCTGTATCATTATTGAAATATGCTCCTGATCGTGGAAACCAGGGTCAGCAGGGGAGTTGCGTAGCCTGGAGTTGTGCATATAGTGCGCAAACAATTTTAACAGCTGCTGCAACAGGGCAAGATCCTAATCAAATTGTTTTCAGTCCTTCTTATTTATATAATCAGATTCGGTTGGAAGGTTGCCAGGGCTCTTATATTCAACGAGCAATGGAAAGTATGAGCCGCAATGGCGGTGTTCCACTTAGTCAATATCCTTACAATGATCAGGATTGTGAAAGAATGCCAGGAGAATCCGCTAAGCAAGTGGGCAGACAAAACTTAATTCATGGATTTACCCGAATAACCAATGGGGATAATATCAATGAAATAAGTGTAAGAGGTATAAAAGAGCACTTAAATAAGAATGCACCGGTTGCAATTGGTATGATGGTGGGGCAAAGCTTTATGCAGGATATGATAGGCAAAGAATTATGGACACCACAAGGTATGGATGGATCACAAATGGGAATGGGTGGACATGCCATGACCGTTATTGGATATGACGATAGAAAATTTGGCGGTGCATTTCAGATAATGAATAGCTGGGGACCAGAGTGGGGTAAAGATGGAGTTGGTTGGGTCCGCTACGGCGATTTTAAAACGTATGTACGAGAAGCTTATGGCATCGATCCATTGCCAAAGAGAAGTGAAGTAGCGAACATTCCGCTGGAGTGTACAATCGGTTTAGTAAATAATGAGGGAGGAAAAAATATTCCATTGAGAGTTGCTGGTGTAAATATTTTTCAAACAGTTTCACCAATCAAGATTGGTACCCGTTTTAAAATGTCGATCAATAATGTAACGGAATGTTATATCTATGTTTTTGGAAGAGATACTAACAATACGAGTTTTGTTTTATTCCCTTATTTGAAGCAGGGAGAAACTGTTTCTAAACACTCACCGTATTGTGGTATTACTGGTTACCGTCTTTTTCCGAAAGCACAGTCATTTGAAGCGGATAATATCGGCAACAGCGATCAGATAGCAATTGTAGTAAGTAAAGATGAACTGGATTATAATGCATTGAATGCTGCGATAAGCAATAGTCGTCAAGGCGATTATCTGGGTAAAGTGAACGAAGCATTGCAAAGTATTATGATCCGTTCTGCCAGATTTAGTAATACAAATGACGGAACTATTTATTTTAAAGTAGATGCTAATAGTAATAAGGCGGTAGCTTGTGTGGTAGCTATTGATAAGCAATAGAATTGACACTATAAATAAGAAAATGAGAAAATATATTATAGCAGTAGCAGGTTTGTTTTTGTGTTCCGTTTCCTTTTCTCAGGATATGACAAAATTCAAACTCTATAATCCTGAAGCCAATGCCAAAAAGGATATTGAAGCAACAGCAAAAGAAGCAAAGGGTGCCGGGAAACATGTAATGATTCAAATTGGTGGTAACTGGTGTGTATGGTGTGCAAGATTCAATGATTTCGTAACGAAAGATGCATCGCTTGATTCCTTAGCGAAAGCCAACTATGTGGCCTATCATCTTAATTATAGCAAAGAAAATAAGAATCTTGAATTATTGTCGAAGTACGATTTTCCGCAACGCTTTGGCTTTCCTGTTTTTTTAGTGTTGAATGAAAAGGGTGATCTGTTACATACACAAACCTCCTGGTATCTGGAAGCAGGAAAAGGATATGATAAAGAAAAAGTAACGGCATTCTTTAATGACTGGAGTAAGAAAGCATTTGACCCTGCACAATACAAAGAAGAATAAATGAATCCTAACACACCAGTTTTTATCAAAATATTAAAACATCCGTTTAAGTTCAGGATGTTTTTATTTTCCAAACTACCGGCTGCCTATTTTGCAGGAGTAAGAGTACGGGAGGCGGACGAGCAACGATGTGTGGTGACCGTTCCATACAAATGGCTGTCACAAAATCCTTTTCGCTCCACCTATTTTGCTTGCTTAAGTATGGCAGCTGAAATGAGTACAGGTGCATTAGCAATGGCGCATTTGTATAAAATTAATCCACCGGTATCAATGCTGGTAGTAAAAGTGGAATCCGAATATTTTAAAAAGGCAACTGGCAGAACAAGCTTTGTATGTGAGGATGGCGGACTTTTTGACAAGGCAATAGAAGAAACAATCGCAACTGGTGAAGCAAGAACAGTAAAAGCAAAATCAATCGGAAAAAATAAAGACGGTGAAGTAGTAGCAGAATTCTACATTACATGGTCGTTAAAAGTAAAATCAAAAAAATGAAAATAGCATTTCACGGAGCAGCAAGAACGGTGACAGGTTCAAAGCATTTGCTAACATTAAAGAACGGAAAGAAAGTTTTGTTAGACTGTGGTATGTTCCAGGGATTGGGGCAAGAAACAGATGAACTGAACAGAGACTTTGGTTTTGATGCAGCTGATGTAGATGTTATGATACTTTCACATGCACATATAGATCATAGCGGACTTATTCCCCGGCTGGTTCAATTTGGATTTAGAGGAAGAATATTTTGTACACCTGCTACTAAAGATCTTACGACCGTACTCTTAGAGGATTCTGCTGAAATTCAGGAGGGTGAAATTAAGTACAGTAATAAGCGCAGAAAAGCAGAAGGGTTACCTTTATTGCAACCACTATATACAATAGAAGATGCAAGACGGGCGGCTGACCGGTTTGATGTACAACATTATGGTAAGTGGTTTACAGCTATAGAAGGAGTGGAGGTGATGTTTACTGATGCGGGTCATATTATTGGAAGTGCCTGTGTGCATTTAAAGGTAACCGAGAATGGTAAACAAACCAGAATAACTTTTAGTGGTGATATTGGAAGATACAGAGATGCTATTTTAAAATCACCAGATACTTTTCCGCAAGCTGATTATATTTTAATCGAGTCAACTTATGGTAATAGTTTGCATGATACACATGTAACTACACCGGATATGGTGCTTGCATGGATTGAGAAAGCTTGCTTGCAGAAAAAAGGAAAACTTATAATGCCGGCATTCAGTGTAGGCCGCACACAAGAATTATTATATGCCTTAAACCAACTTGAATTAGAAAACAGGTTGCCCGATCTTGATTATTATGTTGATAGTCCGTTAAGTATTGAGGCAACAACTATAATTAAAAATTACCCGGAATATTTTAATCGTACTATTCAAAAAATAATGAAGACCGACAACGATCCTTTTGGATTCAAAGGTCTTCGTTATGTACAAACTGTCGATCAATCCAAGCAACTCAATTTTCAAGATGGTCCGTTTGTTATCATCTCAGCAAGTGGAATGGCAGATGGTGGCAGGGTAAAACATCATATCAGTAATAATGTGGAGAATAGTCGAAATACAATTTTATTTACCGGCTATTGTGAGCCTCGTTCTTTGGGAGGTAAATTATTAGCTGGAGATAAAGAAGTAGGTATATATGGTGTAAAGCATGAAGTGCATGCGGAGATCGGTTCTATTCGCAGCATGAGTGCCCATGGCGATTATGAAGATATGAGCCAGTGGCTGGCTTGCCAGGATGCCAAACAAGTAAAAAAGATTTTCCTGGTGCACGGCGAGTTTGAAGTGCAACAAGATTTCAAGAAAAAACTTGTTAAAAAAGGATTTCTTGAAGTTGAAATTCCTTCTCAACATTATGAAATAGGCCTTACTTAACCATTTTTGGGTATTAATTTCCGCAATGCTGGTATATTCTTTCTTCTTCAATAATAGCGAGGAATACTTTCACATCTCCTTAATAAACTGCGCATAGTTTTTGTCGTTTATAGTGCAGGTTTATAATTCACATAAAAAAAAGGAGAAACTATGAAAATGAACCTGAAACAATGGAGCGGATCATTAGCCATCGTCTTCTTGCTTGCAAGTTGCGGCACTACGGCTCACATTGAAAAAGACGACAATACAGATTTTTCACGTTACAAAACTTTTGCCTGGGTTGATAAAGATGAAAATGGCAAAAGAGGCGGCGACTTGTCAGAACAGAAAATGAGAGATGCCGTTAACAAAGAGTTAGAGAAAACAGCCGGATGGAGAGAAGTAAAAAATCGTCCGGATGTATTACTGAGTTATGATGTGTTGGTAGAAAGAAGTGTTAGAGAGGATAACAATCCTGTTTACTCTAATCCTACTACAAGGGTTTTTTACAATCCCAGAACCCGTCGTTATGTTAATGTGTATTATCCTTCACAATTTCTTGGTTATGATAGAGATCAGCGGGAAGTGAAAGAAGGAACAGTAACCATTTCTATGATTGATGCTAAATCAGATAAAACGGTTTGGCAGGGATGGACGACGGATGAAGTAAAAAACAGAAATCTAACCAGTAAGGAAATTCAGAATAGCGTTAAAGCGATTTTTAGAAAATTTGATATTGCTAAAAACTAATTTTCGGTACGGACGGTTTCGGACAATGGCCCCTTCTCTGTTGAAGGGGCTTTTTATTACCAAACAACCCAGTTAAATTCTATATTCTCTCTTCTTGAAACAGGTCGTTGTTTGCCTTTCGTTAATTCGCTAACCTTTTTACTAACATAGTTTTTTAACTCTGCTACATCCACCCTTCTGTCAGCATTGCCACCATCCCTATCAGCCATCACTTCTTCTATTCCTTTTCGAATGCAATAAGTAAATACGCCATTGTTCCATTTTTCAGATTCAAAAGCATATTCCATTCCACCGGCAGCAGAAATGACAATAGCACCATTACCTGCTGAAATATCTGCAAATAAATTTTGCATAACCTCATAAGAACTGTTAGCATCTACAGCTGCTTTTTTATCTTTTACAATAAGCCCTCTTGATGCAAATCCTGATACGGAGCCATTATCCGTAGCCGTATCTTTTATAGTCGTTATCTTGTTTTGTTGCGCAAGCATCTCTTCCTTATCTAATGCACCGGAATGGCAAGCATCAATTAGCAATAATTTCTTTCTTGCAGGTATTCCATCCAGTAAGGCTTCCAGGTCTTCATACTTCAAACCTTTTTGAGTTGGCTTTTTAAAATCAATATCATACGTAGCATAATAAAAATCAAGACTATCGCTTAGTAAGCCATGTCCATTTACGGAAATAATTACTTTGTCATTAACGGTCGTCTTCATTAATTTTTCCCGGAGAGCTAATATGTTTTCTTTAGTTGCACGACTATCAATCAATGTATCTGCTTCAAAATTTGATTTAAATATTTTTCCGAAAGATGTAGCGAGGTCCCGAACATCTTTGGCCGCAAACCGAAGATTCATCGATGTGTCTTTATAATTGGAAACAGCGATTCCAATAAAATAAGTTTTGGCAGGAGTGGGAGGTTTGTAGCTGCTGCTAATTTCTATTGTTTCTGTTAGGGAGATGGCACCTTTACTATTGGTGCAAAACACTTTCACTAGATTTTTATCTGTAGAAAGGGGCACTTTTACTTTCAGTGTAGTTCTATTTGCATTGCTTGAAATGACTTTTCCTGCTGTTCCAAAAACAGGGCTGTTATTTACCAAAACCTGTAGTGATTGCAGCGGATATTTTGCATCATAACATTCTATCTCCATTTCATACTCACTTAATGATGTTGCGGGTTTTACTGTAAACCGATCTTTTAATCTAACAACGGGCAAATGAACATCATCACCTAATGAGCTTTCAGTAATATCCAGCTTCTTCAATCTTTTTTTGTACGCAGCATAATAGGAAGTGATGAGGCTGCTATCTGCTCTGCCAAGTTGCTTCAATACTAGATCAGGCCTGTTAAAACGGGTATCAAACTGTTCAAAACCGTAACTGTTATTATTCAAATTGAACGTCACGGCATCTAAGGTATTTTTTGGAGCCAGGTAATTGCCTTTACTATCAGCGATCATAAAATCTTTGCCTCTGGGAGTAAAAATGGTTGCTATTTTATTGCCAGTAGCTAAATCATACATATTCACTTTACAATCAAAGCCACCGGTTGCTAAAGTTTTATTATTATGGCTAATTGCCATCATCCCATTTTCATAGTCATGGTCGTACTTTTCGTAAAGCACTTTATCTGTTTTCGTATCGAGTGTAACAAACTTGTCGGCAATTTGAACTACGAGATAGCGGTAGTCGTATGACATTACTGAGTTATAACAAAGCTTTTTGTCCTTATATACTTTTATTTTTTTCAATAATTTTAGCGTAGTCGCATCATATTTATATACTGCCCCATCTCCGCCAGGAACATAAATAAACTTTGGTGTTATTTCGAGTGTCAAAGCATCTTCTGTCATAATACTGTCCAGAATATTTCCGTTTTTTACATCAATTATTACTATCCTGTTCAATATCTCTCTTGCAAAAAGTCTTTGCCGTATACTATCATACCTAAGTGCAGAATATCCTTTCAAAATTTTATTTTTACTTTTATTATAAACATGGCTAAATATTTTTTTATAAGTTGCCAGTTCAAACCCTGCAATCGTTCCGTTATCGCCTCCTAAAAACACATATCGATTATCCGCTGACAATTCGAAATGGGTAAGCTTCTCCGTAGCATCGGGTAAGCTAACCTTGCCAACAAATTCTTTTTTTGTATAGTCGTAAAATTTAAGCGAAGGAAGCTCTGTATCTGTGTAAATCCCTATATTTTCATTATTAAGCAGTATATAATTATTTTGAAACGACAACGCACCGAAGTATAGGAACGATGTGCTTCCATTTTTTAAATTCACTTTTGATACTCCGTCATGAACAATTGCCAGCTCATTGTCGTCTTTTGTAAATTGAATATTTAGCGGAAGAGTATAATATGTTTTTATATCCTTATGGCTTAGAGAAGAATTAGATTCAAAATCCCAATTCGAAAAATTAAAAATGCGAATGGGGCCTCCATCAGCTAGTCGTCCCGCTAAGTAGTTGCCATCCGGGCTAAATTTAACATCAAAAAGTCCATAGCCATCAGCAGAGCTATATAGATAATTTCTTTCTTTTAAGGTTGCCAAGTTAATAATGCATAGACTATCGGCACCTAATGCTAGTGCAAGTGTTTTACTATCGGCACTAAATGAAGGTGTGGCATAAGTGCCCCAGGAGCCGTTGCTTTTTGCATGCGCTTTAATTCTAAAATATCTTTTTTTGTTTTCCAGGTCCCATACATTCACCAAGCTATCGGAAGTAAGACTGCACATATATTTTCCATTGTTGCTAACCCAAACACCTATTACCCTACTTCTTTCTTTGTACCGCCGGTCCCAGTCTCCTGTTTCTAAGTCCCATTTATATACCAAACTGTCAGATCCACATGAAAAAAGCACCGTACTATTTGCAGGCGAAAAGGCAAGCCCGGTTATGGAGGCATTGTGTACTTGCAGTAAAGTTTTTGCAATTGCACCAGTACTTATGTCGTAAAATTTAATTAATGAATCTCTTCCTCCGGCTACTAGTTGTTTACTATCCGGCGTAAATATTACAGCCATCTCTGGCCGCCTTGTATTTATTGTTTTAATCAAAGAGTAATCATATGCATTCCATATTTTTATTGTGGAGTCGTAGGAAGAGCTTACCAGGTAACGTCCATTTGGACTATATTGTAAAGCATAAATATCACTTGTGTGGGCCGTAAAAGTTGAAATTTCTCTACCCAATGTCACATCCCATATCTTAATAAATTTATCATAGATCCCACCAGTAGCCATAAATCTGGAGTTGGGCGAAATAGCAATGATATAAGGAAACAAATGTCCCGTTTGAACGGATACTTTTATTTGTTCACTGCTGCGGAGATTAGCAATAGCACTGATTGCCCATCCTTCGCCTTCTTTATTGCCTGATTGTATAAACTGTGCCAGCGATTTTTTGAAAGAACTATCAGCTTTTTTATAATTACCTAATTTTTTTTCGGTAAAGCCGGTAAGATAATTTGCCCATCCTTCATTCAGTTTATCATTTAAAGCAAAGCTGGCATCCTGAATCAACTGTGCCATGTATTGTGCAGAGTCTATATTGTCTGCATTTGCCATCAGCATACCTTCATTGAACCATCTTACAATAAGTTCGTTATCGGTAATATCTTTTGATAAATTTCCTGCCAATTTTTTTCTGATTATAGAAGTTGGTTGTTTAATAAGAAAGGAACTAACCACTGCAGGATCCATAGGTGTATTATTAATAACCCAGGTGGCGTAAACTTCAGAAAATTTATAGGGTGTTCCCATATACTTTCTCGGAAATGCATTTACGAAATCTAAAAAGAGTTTTAAATGGTCATCTGTGCTATTGGCCATTGCCTTTATGATATTTTCTCCGGCAAAAATTCCTTTACTTCCTTTTACTTCTGCATAGCCACCGCCTGCAACAGTATCTTCTGCTAATATCCTTACCGCTTCATCAATCTGATTTTTCATTATGCGGGCAATATCATTATTGGTAAGACTATCTGCATAGTAATACAAGTAGCGGGAATTATAAATCGGTTCCCGATAATTGTTTTGAAAATAAATTAAACGATTTGCAGAAACACTAATAGCAAGATTTTTCCAGCTAACAGGTACTCTTGTTTTCAATTCAACCAAATCTCCGGGCAAAACTTGCAGTAAAGAATCATTAGTAGCATGTGCTATCGTGTAATTATTACCAACTTCCCTTGGATAACAGTTAACCAGTCCGTAGGGTCGTTGAACATCTTTTGATTCCCATTTTGAAATGATGCCGCCTCTTTTTACCGAATCGGTAATTCCATCATATTTACCGGCTTGTATGGTAATACGAATTGAATCAGCAGAAATTACTTCCACTTTAGTGACCGGGTAAAAGATAGAGGTTTCTTCTGTTGCTGCAATTGCAGGATAGTTGAATAGCTGATTGTTAATACTGATGGAACGATGCAAATCATTTAATTCTATAAAAGCAGTTTCAATATCGATATCTATTCTGTTTGCACGGGACTGGCGTAGGGCAAAACTTAAAAATCGATGTGTATTTTCAGGATCTTCTTTTTTTTTGTAACACCTTCCAATATTCAACATTACTTGTGCAGATAAAATATTGGTATAATTTTCCTGTTTGTTATTGCGAATCCATTGTAAAGCTCTAAGATTAATAACAAGCGATGAATCATAATTTTTAACAGCGTAAAAAGAATCAGCTTGAGAAACAAGGGAGTCCAGGTGTTTATATTCTTGTGCAGCGGCTTTTGGCAACAAAGCTGGCAGAAAAAGTAAGAAAATTATAAATCTGCCAATATGCATCTTTTTTATTTTAGAAGTACAAATGTTGTAATGCTATGCCAATATATGGCCTTGCAATCTATTTAACTATAGTGGCATTTTGTGCTTAAAATCATTTTAACGTTTCTGTGGCTTTGTCAACTACAGACTTTGTAAGCTGATTCAATTTGTCTTTAGTGCCGCTTATTTCGAACTTAGTTTTTATAGCTTTATTTTGCTTCACATTTACAGTTATTGTAATGCCGTCTCCTTTTACAGTATAACGTCCACTTAAGGAATAGGCATCAGGAGAATTAGTAGCAGTTACATATACAATTTTGCTATCTGATCCCCTTGTTGCCAATTCATTTAATTGGAGATTAACCATTCTGCTAAATTCCAAATCATCATCGGCAATAGCCTCATCGCTATTTTGAAAATTACTGGCAGCGAACAATGGTTTCTCTTGTGGCAAAATAATTTTAGCCATTACTTCCTCATCAACCACCCCGATATTAAAATTGGTATTGGTAACAACTTGTGGTTCCTGTCTTGCACCATTTTCTTTTGAGAGCTCTGTCACTGTTTTTTCAGCGGCATTAAACCAGCGGCTTACATTCAGGTATTTGCCATCTTCTAATATATCCGGTTGTTGCTTAATTGCTTTTAGTAAAGAATAGGTAAGTAGACCCTGCGAATATCTCCCCATCTCATAGGCACTTTGATTACTTGCCGAAGCGGAGAGTATAAACAAACCAGATTTTTCATTTAGTTTATCTATTGCTTTTACCTGTTGCGCTGCATCATCATCTCTCGCTGCCATATAATTTTGCTCATCAGCACCCATTTTTACAAAATCTTTAATGGCTTGTCCACTATTGCAAGCATCAAATATTAGAATACGTTTTTGAGCTTTTATATTTTGTGGCTTCATCCATTCGGTAAGTTCTGCCGTGCTGATGCCAACATCGGCAACCGCACTGCCAGCAGTTAAAGATGAAGCATCTGCGGTTAGAAAATAAAATTGCTTTTGTTCCCCTTCCATTACCCCATGACCTGCAAAGAATATCAGCAGAATATCATTGGCAGTAGCCTTTTTGCCTATTTCTTCCAGCGTTTTTTTGATACTGTTCTTTTCAGGTAGCTGGTATCTTTCTTTAGCGGTGGTGAGATTATACATAAACACATGTTCTTTATTATCTGTGTTTAATAATTTTTTAGCTGCATTGGAAACCGCAGCAGAAATATCAGTAGCATCTTTAGCGGCATATTTCAGATCCAGTTCGTCTCCTTTGTAATCGCTTACGCCAACCATTACTGCATACAAGTTAGGTGGAGTAGTAGCCTGACTGCTTTTATCTTCTTTTACTTTAAATCCACGGGAGGATATTGTATTGTCTGTTGTAAATGCTTTTACTGTTACCTGGTTTTCTACACCAGCAATAAAATAAGGGCTGAGTTCAGTTTTTCTTATAATCAACTCATAGATGTTACCATTCATTTTTAATTGTGCAGGCTTATATGTTTTGGTAGGATTTCCATTAATGGAAAGAATTGTTTCTCCCAATCCTCCGCGGCGGGGAATTATTTTAAAATAGTATTCATCTGCTTTGCTGCTGGCATCTTCAATTTCAGGTGTAAGGCCACAAATACTTAACTGCTCTAATGTTTTTGCATTAATGCTATCGCCACTGGTAATCCTTTCAATTAGATTAGGAACCCACAATTGATTTTTTGCCTGGTCCAATTCTATCACTTCTTCTCCGCAAACAAAATAGAGCATTTTACGGGCAGCTTCAGTTCCATCATACCGTCCAAAATTATCTTGTACTAAAAAATCTGTATTGCCAGTAACAAAATGTTTGTAAGCCAATTTTACCTGGGGTAGTGTGTACACTTCCAATGCGTCATCAGTAAACACATAGAGATATTTGCCAGATTTTCCATATGTAATTTCATTGCCTTTAAGTTTTAGTACCGTTGCTCCTGATAATAAGTTGTGTATTCTAATATTGTCGCCAGAATGTACCACCAGGATTTCATTACTTACAAAATGAAACTCTATGCCTTTTCCTGGTTCATTGAGTTTTGTAACAATAGTTTCCTCAACATTGACTATAGGTGTTGTCACAATTTTCCCATTCGCATATATTAGTTTCAGTTCGTTTTTATTGGCTGTAAAACCAGCATAATTTATATCACTCAAGGTTGTAACCAATTTTCCTGAAACTGTTTCCCAAACCTGCAAAAGTGATTCGTTGTTATCAAAACATAGGAAATATTTTGAGTCGGAGCTCATTTCTATGGTATGCGGATAAGCTGTTCCCACGGTAACGGATTGAATTAGCTCTTGAGTGGCTACCGACCAGATTTTTACTTTATTACTTCCTCCCGTAATAATATACGCACCATCAGGACTGAACCGTTGTTCCGTAAACATGCTAATACTATCAATAGTCAACAACCGTTTATTGTCAGACAATCGAACAAGCTGCACTGTAAAATTATCATCGTGTAAAACATATTTTCCATTGGGGCTAAACTTGCTGAATGATTCATATGATCCTGATGCATCGCTTAGTGTTGTTTCATCACCCCCTTCTGCATTAAAAACAACACTACTGGCTCTTCCGCCTGCTACTACAAAAAGGCTATCATTAGCACTAAAATCTACACTGGTGGCCCACTGATTATTAAATAGTTTTTTGTGAAAAACAATTTTGCCAGTAGCTGCTTCCATTTTTCGTACTACACCATCTCTTGAAGCAGTCAAAATGTATTTTTCATCTTTAGAAAGTTGCAGCGCAGCGAGCCGTTCATTATGTGAACCATAAGTCAGTTCTTTTTTTCCTGTTGTGGCATTCCAACGGCTTAAAACAGGGTCGTAGTTTCCGGCAAGAATGCTGTTGCTTTTTTTAAGATAGTTTAGAAAAAAGAGAGATTCATTTCCTGATTGGAAATAGAAAGCCAATTTATATGTATCAATATCCCAAACACTGCAATACCCACTTTTATCTGCAAGAGCAAAAGTTTTTTTGTCGGGAGAAACTCGTATTTTATAGATCCAGTCTTTATGGTTTTCTATAGCGCCAACAAAGTTGCCAGTCTGTTTATTCCATATCCTCGCAGAATTATCGCTGGATGAAGAAATTATATTACCATCGGGAAGAAATTTTGCATTCCAAACAGTATTCGTATGGCCGCTATACTCCACTAATTGTTTGCCGGTTGCAGTTTCCCAAAGCCTGGCTGTAGAATCATCTGCTGCAGTTAGTAATTCAATATCATTATCGGAAAATTCTACATCAATTACCCGGCTTCGATGGCCTGCGAGGGAAGCTGAAAATTTTCTTTGTTCTATGTCCCAAAGTTTTATGGTAGCACCTCCATACAAAGCAAGCATTTTACTATTGTTGCTAAACTTTAGTTCGTCATTAAAATAAGTCTGTGCAATGGTATCGGCTAATTGTAGAGTAATGGCGTTATATATTCTTATACTAGATCCACCTTTTTCGCCATAATATTGACCACAAATCGCAATCCATTTACCGTCTGTACTTACAGCAAGTCCCGGAGAGAAATCATAGGTCCCTAAAATTGTTGATTTGCCTGTTCCAATATTGTAGACTTCTGCAGGCGTAAAACCTGTAATAACAAGGTTCTTATTATCTGCAGTAAAGGCCATTTCGGTGGGATTACCACGATTAAGGCTTGCTAATAATTTTCCGGTTGCCGTTTCCCATATTTTAATTTTTCCATCCAAATCACCCGAAGCAATTAATTTTTCATTTGGACTTATGGCAACAGCTTTAATCTCATTGCCATTAGCACTGGGGAGTATCAACTCGGGTTGTTGTGCCAATAAATGAGATATACAAAGCACACTACAAACCAGGGAAATTAACTTGAAACCTCGCATCAGCAAATTTTTTGAAAAATTACCACTATTAGCATGCTTTTCCAATACCGTATGCAGGGTACTTTAAAATTTGGACTACAGGGGGCACAAAAAAACCGGCTATATTAGCCGGTTTTTTTGTAATTCGATTAACAGTAGTACCAATATTTGTACCAGTAGCAATAGCCATAGCCATCGCAATAGTAATACCAATAGTAGCAAAGTCCGGCACGGGATGCTTCCGGAGCTTTATACTTTTTTTGAAAAGCTTTTACTGCAGCAGCAAGTGATTTTGCATTAGCAGCTGTCAATGTTTGACCGGCTTTGTAAGTTGTTCCGCCAACTGTAGCTTCAGGAGAACCGCCACGGTTTGCGTCAAGACTCGCATTAGATACCATGCTTAAAAAGCCGATATCGCTGTCAGTTAAAGTTGTGCCTGCCTTCATAGCAGATACTGTTTTTTCTGCCTGGCCAAATACTACTGATGCCATCAGCAGCAAAGAGGCCGAGAATAAGAGTTTAATCTTTTTCATTGTTGTTTTTTGTAGGTGATGAAATTTGATGGTTTTTAAATATATGCTTTTTTAGCAGATAAAAAATTGGACTGTTTATTCAAACAGGTTATTAAAAAGTAAATTTATTTGTCTTATCCGATCTTACCAATACTCTATTTTGAGTAGTCGCTTTAACTGTTTGGGTAAAGTTTTTCTATTTCATTTATTCTTACATAAAGTTAGTAGTGGAATAACCTGTTTTCAATACCCAATAGCAGGTATTTATTACCAGGGGTTAAAATTATTTTTCTTTTGTAGGGATGAAAATAAATTCACTAAAGGCGTCTGTATTTCCAAAATCGGCCATATGAGGCGATATTTTTAGGGTAGCGGTTTCATTGAGGCTGGCGGTCTGCAATACAGCATTAATATCGCCCAATGTAACAATACCGTTGGAACCTTCACCTTTTGCCCGTAGCACCTGTAACAGAAGGTTGGCAAACGGCGAATGGCGGCCAGCTTTACCATCAAATGCAGGTTCGCTGCCGACAGAGGATAAAAATTTTCGGGTACGGAGCGGTAATTTATCTTTTAAAAACTGCAGCACATTTTTATTATTTATATTGGTAGTGGTTGTTTCCCTTTTTGCATTGTCAAAAGCTTTGGCATCAAAAGTGCCGCCGTGGCAAACATCCAGCAACACCAGTACCTGCCTGGCTGGAATATTATTCAGCATTTTTTGCAGCTTGGCATAGGGGATATAGGTGTTACGAACCGGGTCGTCATCAATTGACCGGGAGTCTGTACAAACTATAAAACCATCATCCAGCAATTCATTATCCACATCACCGTGGCCAGCAAAATAAACCACCAGTTGATCATTAGGTTGTGCAATACGATAGTATTCCCTGATGGCCTTATAAATACTGTCCATGGGTTTGTCTTCTAATAATTGTACATCAAAGCCGTAGGAGTTGGATAATTCATCAGCTACTGCACGGGCATCTTTTATAGGGTTGCTGAGTTTATTCCATCCTTTGCCTTTATAATTATCGGTACCTACAACAAGGGCATATTTTTTGGCGGTCAGATTAGTTAATGTTTGCTGAAGTTCCTTTGGTTTTACCTTCATTCCTCTAGTGTCACTCTCTCCATCACCAAATATTTCTTTGTAATCCTGCAAAAATTTTTTCTCAAAGAAAATATCAAAATAGTCGTAGGGGAACGACTTGCAGGTATATTCTTTATCTTTTATAGAGAAAGCTATTTTTGCTGCCTTGCTATCATCTCGGAATATATCATAAATGTTGTACGTGGTATCCAATGAAGTTATATAATAATTAATAGGACCTTTCCTGATGGTTTCTCCATTACACCCTACAGCATCCATCCCAATACGATTGGGGAAAATGATAATACGGTTTTTGTTGAGAAGACTTGCAACAGTAGGAGAGTTTCTCATTAATGTTTTTACAAACTCAGTTTTAAACTTTTCTTCAGTACCAGTTTCGGAAATAAAGAGTTGATTATTAGCAGGTATAATCTGGATGTACTCTTGGAGGACGTTTATTGAAATAAGATCATGGTTAATTTCCTCAATAAGATCTTTATGCTTACTGCTATTTCCAAAGAGTTCTCTTTTGTAGCCTTTTTTTTGGTAGGGGAAAAAATAGGTAACCTTGTTACTGCTTGAGTCGAGCACAAGAGGAAAACTATGGCCGTTATAATTCAGAATAAAATAATCATTTGCCGAAGATTTAGCGGCGATCTCCTTTAACGCATTAATAATTTTTTCTTTTGTGGCACCACTATCAAGCAATGTATATTCATTATATAAAGTTTCGGAAATCTCATTACCAACCACTTTATCTAGCTGCTCTTTAAAAAAAGTTGAATAGGACTGGGCATCGGACTTGCAGTTTGTCAAATACATAAGGGCGCCTGAATATTTATCAATACCAATTGATAATACCCAAACTGAACCGATGGAGTATTTATTTCTGTCTGAGGCATTGTATACTTGGTTAAGTCTTAGCAATGATGATAGTGATCTATTGGGAACATTCGATTCTTTAATTTTTTGCCCATAATTAAGGATAAATTTATCGATTACCTTCTTAGAATCATAAGTGACAATTTTCATCAGGGTGTTGTTAAGAACATAAGCCTGATCGGTAAGTTGAAATTCATTATCAAACTGCCATACGCTATCAATTGAAATAGTGTTTTTGAAAATCAACCTGTATGCTTTTACTCCACCCCTTGTAGAGTCTATAAAGCCTTTCAAGTTGATTATAGTATCATTTTTTATAAATTTTTCCATCCATTTAGCGGACGAATAATACATGCCAGTACCAACAATATAAATTTGGGAAGGGTTGTGTTTTTTTAATGTTTCCGGATATTGATGTGCTGCCAACACATAAGTTGTAGGTCTTAGAACACCAGGATTTCCTAAAGAATAATTACTGAAAAACAACCCGTTAACCAGTAATATGGCAACCACAAGGTTCGCTTTACAAATATGTAAATTCATAGTTGCTAATTTCCTGAAAAGATATAACTATAAAGACATTCTTTCAATACCCAGCAGAGGGTACATTATCTTCTGCAAACTATATTATCTTTAGCTATAATAAAAAGGTTCAGGCAACTTCTTTTGGCCGTATAATGTCTGAGAAAGGTATTTTAATAATGAAACGGAATAGCATTTTCATATTATTGTTTTTATTGGGCTGTTTTTTGCAGGCCATGGCACAGCCTGATGAACGGGGTTTTAAAAAAGCAGGCGATACCGCAACAGCAAAGGGTAATGTATATGCTATTATCGTAGGCATCAGCGATTATAAATTGGTACCCGATCTACAGTATGCAGATAAAGATGCACAATCATTTGAAAGTTTTCTACTGAGTGATGGCGGCGGCAAAGTGCCGGCCACCAATATTGAAACGTTTTTGAATGAAAATGCAACCCGTACCAATGTGGGAGATGCCATTTCGGTATTGGCCCGTAGGGCCAAACCTGGCGACAGGGTGTATTTCTTTTTTGCCGGGCATGGTGATATGGAAGATCTGACTCAAATTGAAAATGGATTGTTACTATTACACAATAGTCCCAATGGAAATTATTTTGGTATGAATGATGATGTGCTGGAAATTTTAGATCTAAAAAGATATTTATCTCCATTAGCACAGCGGGGAGTTGAAATGATATTTATTGTGGATGCCTGCCACTCCGGGAATTTAAAAGGTGGGGTAGAAGGAGTGTCACAAACAGCATCTGCCCTTACCGCTGCTTGGGGCAAAGAGTATAAAATTCTTTCTTGCCAACCCAATCAGCTTTCCCTGGAGAGCTCCGAGTGGGGTGGAGGCAGAGGCCTTTTTTCGTTGCAACTGGAAGAAGGATTGAAAGGCCTAGCAGATATGGATAATAATGGAACGGTTAGCATGTTTGAATTACAGAGCTATATTCAATCCAATGTGGCAAAATATAGCGAGGGAAAACAAATTCCCTTAGTTACCGGCGATTTAAGTAAACCAATTTGTAAAGTTAACCCTACCATACTTGCAGCACTAAAATTAGAAAAGGCTAAGAATTATCCCATACTTGCATCTGCTAATACAAAGGGTAATGATGATAAATATGTTGATTCGCTGGACCCTGCCGGGAAGAAATTATATGCGTCTTTTAAAAATAATATTGCCGAAAAAAGGTTGGTCGCACCAACAGATACCAATGCATTCAGGGATTATCGTTTGTTTGAAAAAAGCTATCCGGCCAGTCCGCTTGTAGTACAGATGCGGCGCAACCTCGCTGCCGTATTAAATGAGAAGTTTAATGGCATTGTATCTCCTTTATTAAAAGGACAAAGAAGCTATTCTTCAAGGGAAGAATGCGGATTGGTGGCAGTCGAACTGGATAGTTCGATGCAATTACTCGGTAGCCAGCATTATATGTACACCAACATTAAAGCCCGCAAATTATTCATGGATGCGATGGCTCTTACCTGGGCCTTATCGGAGAATGAATATAATATCTATATGAAGCCTGCGGTAGAAACATCAATCAAGTTGTTGGAACAATCGGAACTATTGGAGCCGAATGCAGCTTATACTTTGGATGCATTAGGCATTCGTTATATATTCTTGTATGAGAATGATAAAGCAACAAAAGCTTTTCAAAAATACCTTGATCTGCGGCCCAATGATTTAATGGCTCGTTATACCTTGGGTATTACTTATACAAACTTAAAAATGTATGATAATGCAGAAAAAATATTTGAAGAGCTTTTGAAAGAAAATCCGGGATGGCTGGAGCTAGGAGTAAAATTGTCAGATGTTTATCTTAACAACAAAAAGTCTAAAAACGCATTAGCTATTATCAATACAATTATCGATACCTCTACTTTATATAAGGGGAATGGATATTTTTTTAAAGGAGTGTACTATTCCAGGAATAGTATGACGGACAGTGCCATCTACTATTACAATCTTGCTAAAAAGGAAATGGGGGCTTGTGATATTTGCGATAATAACATCGGGCATAATTATTTTGTGAATAACCAGTTGGACTCTGCCAGGAAATATTTCAAAAAACTTTTGGAGATTGATAGCCTGAATGTGTTTGCCAATTTTAATATGGGTACCATTGAAGTATTGGAAGGTGATATAACTAAAGCTTTTCAGTCATTCGTTAAATCGGCCGTATATGCACCTGCATTTCTGGAAGGTTATGTAAATAATCTTCAACTATATTTTGGTAAAACATATACAGCAACAGACGAAAAGGAGTTTAAACAATTTAAAGAAATACAGTATATTTTTAATATGCAGTACTTGTCCTACTTATCTATCTTGTATGGATATATTCGGGATTCTGCATTGTTGTATAAAGGAACCGGGGTGCAGTATTTTTTTGATCAGGCCTTTGTTTATAAACAACATGATTTGTACACATGGTATCATCATGCCTGTTACAAATCGCTAATAAAAGAAAAGCAGGCTGCATTGGCAAGTTTGGAAAATGCGTTACGTCTTGGCTATGGAAATTATTTTACACTTCTATATGATGCGGATCTTTCATTTATTCGCAATACTCCGGAGTTTAAAAAACTCATCCAGAAATATTTCCCCAAAGAATCTGCTGCTGCTAATTAAAAGTAGCTTAGCACCTTGCTAATAATTTCATTAAGGTTTATTTAACTGCGTCACAAGTGTAATTTCGGTTACAACAGTATCTTCTTGTGTATAAACACACCAAAAGCACTGTTATGAAACGTTATACTTCTCTTCTTATAGTATTTTTACTTTCTTATTCAATAAGCTTCGCAGATGAAATTGCCTTTGAAAAAAATGCCAGCTGGGCAGATGTAAAAGCCAAGGCTAAACGGGAGAACAAAATGATATTTTTTGATGCCTATACTGCCTGGTGTGGCCCTTGTAAATACCTGGAAAAAAATGTGTATACAGATGCAGGCGTAGCTGCTTATTACAACCAATACTATATAAGCGTAAAGTTTGATATGGAAAGGGGAGAAGGTATAGAGTTGGCTAAAGAATTTTCTATTGACTCATACCCTACATTATTATTTTTTACTGCAGATGGCAAACTGGTTCATAAATATATAGGAGCAACTGATGTGGCAGGGTTTAAAAGCCTTGGTGAAAATGCGGCAGATCCTTCTAAACAATATATAGTAATGAAGGAGCAGGCTGCCAGTTTAGCATTAGCTGATGCTGCATTTACCAAATGGGCATTCCAGGCAGAAAGGTTACAAGATGGGAGATATAGGGAAAATCATTAGGACATACTTAGCAGGAAAGGATGATCTTCTTGCCAATAGAGATGTAGCTATTACCGCATTGTTGCAGGCGCCAGAACTTACCGACACTCAGTTGAATTATTTAATAAATAATCCTGCCCGAATCGGCGAATTGTTGAAGCTTGATGCCCCGCAAACCGCTTCTTTGTTATACAAAAGAATTTTTAACCAGGCAATGACTGTTTACCAAAGAAGCGGCCAGCAAGTAGATTCTTTTGCCATAGTTATACAAAAATATGCTCCTGCAAATTGTGAGTATGCAATGAAAGATATGTTGTTTAAAGAAGCTTTGCGGGCCGATAAAGATATAAATAAGGCAACTGCTTTATTAATAGAATATATTGATGATAAGAAAGCTCCCGTAGACATTGCAGCAATAGCTGGTTGGTTTGAGGAATTATCGGCAGTGATTGATAAAGAAAATTCACAACGGTTAATTAATAAGCTTACCAGTTTTGTATTACAGGAAAGTGATAAAGGAAAAGAATGCTATCTGTTCCTTATTCAAATGAGTTGCTATAATACTATTGGCGACAAGGCTCAGGCAAAAACGTATGCTTTGAAAGCTTATCATGCTAAAGAATTGCCAGAAGAATATAAGGAAATGCTTAAAGCAACATGGGGCTTTACTGATTCTCAATAATCCAGGTCATAATGAATTGCTCATTAGCTACACTATTATAAATACCCATAAATGGGTATAGTTTTCCGCTTATTTAGCAGCTAAATTGTGTAAATAATGAAATCTTCAAAAACAGCTGGCTTATTTAATACAAAAAGGAAAGTAACTTTTTTTTCGGGGTATACAACTTTTCAGACTCTGATCCAATCAATACTAGCGGTTCGCAGGATTATGTTGGTTGTTGTCCCCAAAACACTTTATATTAGTACTTAACCAGTCTCTCAGATGGTTTTTACAAATAAAGGCATTAAAATCGTAAAAAGTAACCACCAATCTCTAAAATAAAGGCAATGTCAAAACATTTTATTATCACTGCATTGGCTCTCGTTATTACCAGCCTTGCCATGGCGCAAGAAAAAAGAGCACTTATTATTGCTATCGATCAGTATGAGCCACCAACAAATTATAAACCCGCCAGTACTGCAAGGTCAAATTTCAGAAATTTAGATGGTTGTGTAAATGACGGCCGTTCTATGCAATCTGTTATAGTTTCCAAATTTCAATTTGATGCAGGCAATGTGGATACCTTGTATAACGATGCTGCAAACAGAGCTGCCATTCTTAAATCAATGAATGATTTATTAGCTGAAAGTAAAGCCAATGATATTGCGTTTATCTATTATGCCGGACACGGAAGCCAGGTGCCTAACAGCCTTGCAAAGGAAGCAGATAAAAAAGATGAATCAATGGTGCCTAGTGATACCTATAAAGAAGGAGTGGAGGACATCCGGGATAAAGAACTGGCTAAAATCTTTAATGCTTTTATAGATAAAGGAGTAAAGCTAACGGTGATAATGGACTGCTGTCATAGTGGATCACTTTCCCGTGGTCCAAATGCTCCCGGTAAATCAAGGTTTATTGCTGATGCAAACTATGATGCTAAAGATGCTTCACAACCAGTGCCGCCAGAAACAAGATCAGAAGGAAATTTTCTTATAATCTCTGCAGCACAGGATAATGAATTTGCACAAGAGCAGCGGGATGAAAATAATATTCCCCGTGGCGCCTTCACTATTGCTTTAACCCAGGCTTTGGAACAACAATCTGTAAATGCATCGGTAATAAATTTATTTACCAGTTTGCGGGCCATTTTAAAAAGTAATGGAAAGAAACAAGAACCTGTATTGGCCGGTAAGCCAGAAAGACAACAACAAACATTGTTTGGTATTGAAAAAGGAACTCTTCCGGATAAATCATTAGTTGCTATTTCTGGTTTTGAAAACGGGAAAGTTTTCTTGCAAGGCGGTTTTGCGTTGGGATTAAATAAGGAAAATGAGTTGGTAAAATATAATGGAAAAGATATACTGGTTAAGGTGGAAATTGATTCTGTGATGGGAGTTAATAAATCAAGAGCCAAAATAGTAAAAGGTGATATTAAAGATTTAAAGGCCGGCAACTTGTTGGAAGTAACCAATTGGGTATCTTCTGCAGCGCCACTATTAAAAATATATGTTCCATCTGCAAATATGCTCTACGAGGATGTTGCAAAATTAGCTGCTATTAACAATGAATTACGTCAATCAAATAAAATAAACTGGATCAATAAACTGGAAAAAACAGATCCTTATACTACCGTTTATTACGATGGCAATAAATACAGGGTAAATGTAGATGGTAAGGATGTGCCAGCACCATCCAGTCTTACTGCCGCTAATCTCTTACAGTTAGGTAAGCAAGATTCATCTTTCTATTTTGAGTTGCCTCCATCCAAAGCATTAGCAGATGCAGTAAAAGGAAAATTACGAACTAACAGGAGTATAATGATTGTTGATAATTCTTCCGATGCACATTATGTTTTATACGGAACAATTGATGAGAATGGAAAACCTGCTTACGGATTTCGCCGGGCACAAACATCATCCAGAGATAGCCTGGAATCGATGCCGGTACAAACAAAGAGTTTTGTATTGAACGATGCTGGTAATGACGCCAGTACTTCTGTAACGGATAATTTATATGACTATGCAATGCGTCTTTCTAAAATAAGAGGATGGGTGCAGTTATCAGGACCAAAAGATGGAGAAAGTAATTTTCCTTTTCATTTGGAAATGGTAAACAAAGGAACGGGTGCCACCATAAATAACCAGGAATATAAAGTAGGAGAGAATATTGCATTTAATCTGGTGGCTAATGAAGGTTATACCGGTGCCAACAGGGTAAAACGATTTGTATATGTTTTCCTGATAGATAAAGATGGTAATATGACACTGGTGTATCCCGGCGAAAGTGATGGTAATGTAGGCAACCAGTTTCCTAAATATGAAAACTTTAACCTGGTAAAGAAGGTATTTCTTTTTGAAGGAGAAGTAGCAGAGCCAATTGGAACAGATAATTATTATGTATTGGCTGCTGATGAGGCAATTCCTAATTATGCGATGATATTTAACCAGGAAGGTGTGAGATCCGTAACGGGAAATGAAAACCCATTGGGTAATTTGCTGAATATGGGAAATGAAGGTGGCACCAGGTCATTTAAAAAATCGGTATCTAACTGGAACCTGATCAAATTACCCGTAAAATCGAAGTATTAAAATACCTGCTAATGGGTATTGGTGCAAGTAGATATCAGAACTATCTTGCTATCAATAAATAAGGAAAAAAATTTTAAAAAAAAGAGTTTTCGAATTACATTTAAACAATAAAAAATAAAACATGAAAAAGACACTGATCGGAATGTTTGCTATCACTTGTATGATGCTTGCATTTACCACCACCGCCTCAGCTCAGAAAAAAATTGCTGTAAAATTGCAATCCAGTGCTGTAGAAGCTAACCGCAGCGCCTCTAAAATTAAAGGCGAAGCTCCTACTACGGATGTAAAAGAAGAAAAATCAAGAGGAACTTGCAGTGTATTCTTTGATAACTATTCTGGCTTATACGTAAAAGTATATGTAGATGGTTACTATCGTGGTACTTTGTCTCCTTACGGTTCATTTACTGTAAACGTAGCGGATGGTTACACAGAGATCTATTGTATTTCTACCGGAGGTACAAGAGACTGGACAGCCACAGGTAATTGCACCGGCAGGTACACCTATTCGTTGTATTAAAGATTTTGAACTCTTGTTCTATAAGCAGGCTTTCAACAGCCTGCTTTTTTTTATTTTTGAATAGTGTAATTTTAAACACTATTCAATTCGATATGAACGATACTATAACCAAAACTGGGTGTAGTAACATTAGATTAACCGCCAATATGGATGGCGACTATATATTTATAAAGAAATAATCTAATTAATTTATACCCTAATGAAAAAAAAATTACTCTTATTGTTGCTGTGCATCACACTTTTTTTCGTTCCTGCAACTAGCCAATCCCAAACTGATTATGAAAAGGCAATTATATTGGCTACGGAAGCTTCAAAGCAATTATCATCAGGCGATTTAAGACTTGCCGACTCATTGATCAAGCAGTCAGTATCCGTCTATCCAACAGTCGCTATTTATGACTATGCCTATACATTAGCAGAATTAAGCGATATAGAAGGTAGTAACCAGGTTATGGAACTGGTCCGGAAAAGGGTACTTGAGTTTAAAGAGAAGCAGTTGATCATGAAGATTCCCGGGCGGGGTACATTTCCTTGTAATAAGCAGTATGCATATTTTGGTTTCTTATTGAGGTCGTATGAGGTAAATAAGATTTTTGGTGACCGTAAATTGATCATGAACAGCCTTGAACTGGCTACAAAAGTTTCTTTTGTTCCCCTTGCGAGTTACCAGGATGATTATTATGTGACCATGCAACAGTTGTTGCGGATTGAATACCTGCGGATGCAAAAAAAATATGCCGAAGCGATAAATCTTATAAACAGTATGCCGCCTTTAAGGTCCAATGAATCAATAAAATCATATACGGTTACTAAAGCGGAATTGCAGATTCCCATTTTCGTCGAAATGGGCGATTTTCAACGGGCAACGTACAATGTCAGTTTGTTGAATATAGATCCTCAATTGGTGATTGCTCAGACTTCCTGGATGTTTTATATTTCTGCAATGATGTATGACAGTAAACAAGCCATGAGTTATTATGCGATGCTGCCACAATCAATGGTGCAAGCTAATCTTAACGCTTATTATTATGTGCTGGGCATAATAAAAAACAATAGCAAGAATTATGATGAAGCCATTCATGATTTACAGTTAGCCATCAGTGATAATGCTAAAAAGAATGTGGCAGCCATCTGGTTGGTGGAAAAATGGAAAACCTATACGGCGTTAGGTGATGCTTACGCCGGGGCAAACCAATATCATAAGGCAAAAGATAATTATTCCATTGCCTTATTATCCAACCCCGGTTATGAACCTGCTGTTACGGGTTTAGCTAAACTGGAAGCAGATTATTCTGCCGCAAAATTGGTAGATCAAACTGCCCCTATCATCACCCTTTTTGAACCTTCACCAAGCCGTGGCTTAATAGTGACCACGGCTAGCTCTTCTGTGATGATCAAAGGGATGGCTTCGGATCCTTCGGGGATAACGAAAGTATCCATTAATGATGTAGAAGTGTATACACAAAGCAGCGGAGATTTTTGGGGTGAGATCGTTTTAAAAGAAGGGATCAATAAGGTAGTCGTGTCAGCAACAGATGCAGTTGGCAATAAAAAGCAACAGATTTTCGAAATTGAAAAAAAATTCGGTGAAAATAACATAGCAGAGATGCCCGTAAAGGAAGGTAAGAATTATGCTTTACTCATCGCCGCACAGTATTATACTGATGATAATATTTCCTCGCTTGATAATCCGGTAGCCGATGCGGTAAAACTGAAACTTATTCTTAAGAATAATTACAACTATGCTGATGGAAATATCATTACCCTGTACAACCCTGAAGTGAATGATGTGAAAAGGCAATTACTGGAATTGAGCAATACGATACAACCAGAAGATAATTTGGTCATATTTTATGCGGGTCATGGTATCTGGGTGGAGAAAGAAAAAAAGGGATATTGGTTACTCACCGATTCTAAAGGTAAAGATCCAAAAACTTGGCTGCCAAACAAAGACGTTTTAGATCTTATTGCCAAACTTCCTTCCCGTCATACATTATTGATCACCGATGCATGTTTTTCCGGTTCTGTTTTTAAAACCCGAAACTTTGATCCAACTGCACCGGTAGCCATTCAGAATATGAATGAAAAAATAAGCCGGGTAGCTATCACATCTGGTAACGATACAGAAGTGCCTGATAAAAGTGTGTTTATGAAATACCTCGTAAAAGCATTGAGTGAAAACAAAGAAAAATATCTAACAGCACAAAAAATGTTTATCAACCAAATCATTGAAGCAGTAATGACAGAAACTAAAACTGAACCCCGTTATGGCACATTAGAACTGGCCGGGCATGTGGGGGGAGACTTTATTTTCATAAAAAAGTAAGTTTTTATGGGTAAATTTCATTTCAATCTTTAACCTGAAATAGCTATTTTTGCCGCCCAATTGCGGGGGTAGCTCAGCTGGTTAGAGCATCGGATTCATAACCCGAAGGTCGGCAGTTCAAGTCTGCTCTCCCGTATTCTGCTTTCTGTAATGCTTACCATCAGACTTGCAACCCCTACAGATGCCGAAGGCATACTCAATATATATGCACCATATATTGAAGCCACCTCGCTTACATTTGAAACGGCAGTTCCAACGGTAGAAGAGTTTGCACAAAGAATCAATCACTATCTTGAAAACTGGCCCTGGTTAGTATGTGAAGCTGATGGAAAAATTGCCGGTTACGCCTATGCTTCCCGATACCGGGAACGGGTGGCGTATCAATGGAGTGTGGAATGTTCGGTGTATATACATGATGATTTTCAGAAAGCAGGTGTGGGCAGAGCTTTATACATAGCTTTGTTTGCCATCCTGCAAAAGCAAGGATTTAATAATGTATATGCCGTCATCAATCTGCCAAACGATAAGAGTGTGGCCTTTCATGAAAGTTTGGGCTTTACTTATTTTGCTACCTACGAAAATGTAGGCTATAAATTAGGCCAATGGAAAAATGTAGGCTGGTGGCAGTTGCAATTAAATGAGTATGGTGATGAGCCTGCTGCACCCATCAAATTTTCGGAATTTAATAAAGATTTTCTTCCGGCGCTGTTCGCCGAACAATCAAAATTGCTGAAACTGTAAAAGGAATCGGCGCTACTTTATTTATTCGCTTCCGCAGCAGCTAAATTTCCAGTAGCTACTCTTCCCGGATATTCGTCTAATGCTTTTTCTAAACAATCCATCGCCGCATTCAGTGCATCAAGATTTAATACATAGGCCAACCGCACTTCATTTTTACCAAGACCGGCCGTGCCATAAAAACCAGTAGCCGGTGCCAGCATTACCGTGGCATTGTTGTAGGAAAAATCTTGCAGCAACCATTGGCAGAATTTATCACTATCATCAATGGGTAATTTAGCAATTGCATAAAATGCACCACCGGGGTTTGGGCAATACACTCCGTCCATTGCATTTAATCGGCTAACTAATAAATTTCTTCTGGATACATATTCTGCTTTCGGTGCATCAAAATAACTGGCTGGTAGATCAACTGCAGCTTCTCCCATTATTTGTGCAAGGCCGGGCGGACTTAATCTTGCCTGTGCAAATTTCATCGCCGCATCATACACATCTTTGTTTTTGGTAACCAATGCACCAATTCTTGCACCGCAGGCACTGTATCTTTTTGAAATAGTGTCCATTAATACCACATGCTGGTCCAACCCTTCCAGGTGCATGGCACTTACATATTCGCCATCATAGCAAAACTCACGGTAAGCCTCGTCACTAAAAAGATATAAATTATGTTGAACACAAATTTTCTTCAGCGCTTCCATTTCTTCTCTGCTGTACAAATAGCCAGTAGGGTTGTTGGGACTGCAAATGATGATGGCTTTTGTTCTATGGGTAATTACTTTTTCAAAATCTGAAATAGGAGGCAAGGCAAACCCGGTTTCAATACGGGAAGTGATAGGAACCACCGTTACACCTGCCGCACAGGCAAATCCATTATAGTTAGCATAAAATGGTTCAGGAATAATTACTTCATCTCCCGGATTTAAACAGGCAAAAAAACCAAACATGATGGCTTCGCTTCCGCCGGTAGTAATTAAGATCTGGTCATGACTTACATCAATGCCCACCGATTTATAATATTGCACCAATTTGCGGCGGTAACTTTCGTTACCGGCACTATGGCTGTACTCCAGTACTTTGATATCTGCATTTCGTACCGCATCCATAATAGCCGGAGGTGTTTCAATATCCGGTTGCCCGATATTCAGATGATATACCTTGATACCTTTTTTCTTAGCGGCTTCTGCATAAGGCACTAGTTTCCTGATCGGAGAAGGTGGCATCTGCTGGCCACGGTTAGAGATTGTAAGCATAAGGGCAAAGGTAATTACACTGAGCCTGACGAAGGGGAGAAAAGTTGAAAAATTATTTTACCAGCTGATTGCTACTAGGATCGTCCCTTGCGTCGCACTCTTCAGGGTTCTGCTTGCCTGACTGCTGGCAGGTTCGCTATTCAGCAATACTAATAAGTTGCAAATTGAAATGCAATAGAAGTGTGCGAAGCAACTGGGATGCCATGGAAAGATAAAGCTGGGAACATACTATTTTTCATTTTAGTATAAATGCACCCACATTTTTTGTTTACAAAATCATAATACTTTCAGTTTTTCATAAAGTATTGTTGTAAGGGCTACTGGGTATATGTTAGTATTCATTGGCAACGTAATTTTTCACTTCATTTAAAAATATACTTAGCCTATTCGATGCTTCTCTACACTTAACCAACAACTATAACACTGGTTACACCGCCCGACAATGAATAAAATGTTGTTTACTGACGGAACTAATGGCGTAAGAGAAGTACAGTCGCAGGAAGAATTAGAATCACTGATAGTATCCTCTACAGATAAGGATAAGATAAGGATATGGCTATTCAGCACTAATGAATGGATCGGACTTACTACATTTTCCAAACAATTTCCGGATGCATTTAAAAAAGCAAAGCATCTTGCTGATGATAGTGGTCAAATAAATACTAACACAGTTGCAGCAATTAAAGGTCCCGTCTCTTCCGGTTGGATAAAAAAAGCATTGTACACAATAGGAGTTGCAGCAATTGCTTTCCTAGTTTTTAATTTCACAAAAATAAAATGGAAGACTGTGGATTCGCTGCTTACTTCAGCAGCAAGGCCAGCTAATGTTCCCCTTATGGATATGGATTCATTGATCGCTGATATTGAAATGAACAGGGGACAAGCGATAGATAAGAACACAAAAGCAAATCTGCGGATGCGCAATACCTGGCCGGAAAGAATTTTATTACAATTAAAATCAGACAAAGAATCAACTAATGGCGACTCCCGTTTCTTTAACATTGATGTAATAGTTGATAATACGACTGGTTTTACCATTGATAAGGCGATAGTTAAAATATCAGTATGGAATAGTAATAAGGTAACTTTTACTGATACACTTGCTTTTAGCAATATTAAATACGATAAACCTATTAAAAGAGAATTGGATTACAAGTACAAAGGGGATAGCCTTTCTATTTCCTTTGAATCAATAAAAGCAAAAGCATTTAACTTCTGTTATTCAGCTGCTACAAAAAATAATTCAGGTAACTATAATGATCGTTGGTTCTGCAGGGAATAACAACAAACTATAAACAAAAAACTACAAACTATTATATGGCACTATACTATCTCCCCGTTTTAATTCGTAGCGACAGGTATTTTGTTACTCGACTTGAGCATACAATAAGATCTGTACAGGAAACCGATTTTAATTTTGTAGTCTATGCAGAAGACAGGGTGCTTACACCGTTGCTTACGATCGAAGATCCGGCAAAAATTGTACTGAACCAGATGGCGCCGTCGTCTAAGCAAGATATTCCATTGCGGGAATGTCATATTTCATTACAAAAGAATGGCGATGATTTTGAACTGATCATTAAAAAGAACAGTTCCTTTTCGGTAGAACCATTTCAGGATGAAGAAACCGGTTTACGGCTTGATTATTCTGCCGATCAAAAAAGAGTAGCCATAGGAATTTATAAATACCGGGTAGAGAAAACAGCGTTTAATCTCCGGGTCACCTTGCAGCATGATGCCAATGAGAATTACTCCGGCGAATTTCAGTTTACCATTGTTCAATCGAAGGACTGTCAGCGGGTAGTTATTGACTTTGGCAGTGAAGCCAGCCAGGTAGGATATAAAAACTGTGGGCCTCAATCAGCTATTGTTTCTTATGATATATTGGAGAATGTTATCAGCCAGTTGAATATTAGTGATAACAGCAAAAACTGGAAACGGGATGACTTTTTGAACAATGAGGCCGGACAAAATATGCTCTATCGTTCTTTTTACGCCGTTAGAAAAAAAATAACCACCACAGAAAGAAAGACATTCCCTTTCAACTTTACCGATAATTTATTGAATGACGAAGTGAGGTTATTTATTACGAGGAAGGAAGTATCAGCAACAGAATTTTCTTTCAGGGATGATTATGAGATCATTCCCAACCTGAAATTAGGCATTGAAAAAAGCTTGCAACTTTCAATGGGTAATTATACAGAAGATTACAGCATCCGTACACACAAGAAAGAATTGATCAGTGCAGTATTGTTACGTTTACTCCGATTGATGATAAGCACCAAGCCATCTTTTAAAAAAGGAGGCATGATCGTAACATTGCTGGTTCCTAATATCTATACACAGCATGATGTTTTTGAAATGTTGAACGAATTAAGAACACAGACAGCTAATTTATTATCATCATTGCAAATTAGTAATGATGATCTGTATATCGAGTACGAAACGATCTCTGAAAGCGATGCGGCTTTTATGGGTTATCGAATGGAGAAATTGCATTGGTTATCGATTGTGGTAAGGGAACTACTGATATTTCGATGGTACTGGCAGATGATAATGAAAATTATTCCAGCTTTTTCAGAACAGGTTTTGCCGGTGCTGGAAATGTATTACTCTATGGCTTTGCAGAAGATTTTCTTACACAGGTACTGCGGGCCATTCCGGGCAGCAATGATATTTCTGTAAAGGATTTTGTCAGCCGCCATATCCTCGACCAAAACCTGACAGCAGATGTGCTGAATTTTATTCAGTTGATGGAAGAGCAAAAGAAAAAGTTCAGCAAATTGCAACCGATAAGTGTCACAGCATTTTCTCAATTAGCAGAAAACTCTTTTAGTACAGAAAGAACGATCGGTAACCTGCATAAAGACCAGTCAACATTGCTGCAATATGCCGATGTGATCCTTAAGGACAGGAACATTCGCTGGGATGAGGAAGTAACGGGTATTATTGATAAGGCCACTGATTGCATTGTGCATTGCATTGTGGCCAGCATCAGTGATGTAATTACGAAAGACATTAAGAAAAGAATAAAAGCGGTAATGCTTAGTGGCCGGGCTTTTTATTTTGATGCATTAAAAATAAAGCTGGAACGGGAACTGAAAGAATTACTCGGCAACTCCATTAAAATAAACACCATTCCTCCGGGCCGGGCTTTAAACAATAAGAATGTAGCCATACATGGTGCCTTTAGCGGTGCCTATAAGATCACCGACTTTACTGGTATTCCTATTGACAAGAAAGAAGGGTTGTCGAAGAATAATGATGTGCTGAATAATAATATCTATCTCTACCGGGGTATTAAGATCGAACCCGGCAATGATATTTTGTATAATGCGGCTGTTGTACGGCGTAATAACCAGGAATTAAAATCCTTTAAGAATAAAACGGTTGACATTTATTTTACTCGTGACAATATTTATCTCCGCCTGATGGAAAATCAACGGGTTAAGGATGTGCGGTCATTATACAGTGTGCTTACTTCAGTAGCCGAAACTTATTCGCCAATACAGGATATGAAAGCTATCTCCATGTTCCCTGGATATACGGGAGAGCTGGCTTCAATAAATGCAGTTTATAATGATATGATAAAGGAGAAAAAAACAGCTAATGAAAAACCAGTTAAGAAAAGGCAAGGGATTCTCCAGTTCTTTCAATTTTAAGATTAGCACTATGACTATACGTAATAACATATATCTTTCTTTGCTGTTAGTGCTACTATCAGCAAGTTTGTATGCACAAACGGATACAAAGTCGATCAGGATAGTGGATACATTATCAGCAGCGGAAAAAAGCGGCCGGAATCCGATTATTCTACGATCAGAGCTGGACTCTCTGATAAAATTAAACCTTGTCAATCTGCCCCAGCAAGAAGTTAAGCAGCCTGAAAAAGTTGAAACAAACGGTACGCAGCAATATATATTGGCTGGCCTTGCTGCGGTTGTAGTTTTATTGATCATGGTGATTTATTTGTTGTTCCGTCACCAGCGAAAAATAAACAGAACCATTGCCGCTTTACAGGAAGAAGCAAAGCAATCATCCGCAAGAACGGATAATGGCCTTTCTGCCCTAGCTAAAGACAAGAAGGGGAAACTATCTCCGCAGGCAATGGAGAATAAGATCAACGATCTGAATGCGGAATTACTAAAGCTCTCCAAAGAAAATGAAGGGTTAAGCCTTGTAATAAAAGAGTACAATGGTATACAGCATGAGTATGATTCGCTCAAGTACGGCATTCAAAAAGCATATAAAGTGAAAAATTATCCGGGCTATGATAAGACCAAGGATGAAAAAGTAGCTATGCAAACTGTATTGGAAACGGAAAATGCCGTAGTGGGTTTTGCCTATGAAAAATTTTTAAAACCAATCCTGGCCATTACAGATGCTAACAAAAACAATCCTGCAAAGTTGAGCAAAGCCGATAATGAAAAATTATTGGACCTGTTAATTTCCCTTTCGCTTTTATACATAGAATACTTGTATCTGCGGGTAAATGAACTGGCAATTGGCGGCCGCATTGCTGAACGGATAAAGGAATTTTCAAAAGGTAAAGGGCCGGATATCTCATTACTGAAGAAAATGAACACCGAATTTGGCAGCCGGGCATTGGTAATAAAAATTGCGTTGAATAAAGCGGAACTGCACCAGTTGTCCTATCCTGTATTTGATGAAACAAATTTAAATAATCAATAAACCGCTTCATGCTGAAATTCTTCACCAGCCTCAGTTTTTTATATGCATTCACTATTGTGGTGCTGCTGTTGTATGGATTTTTCTTTTACAAGGGGTTTATTAAGAATGGTTACCAGAAAAGAAGATTTTTTCATTTTTGTATTTTAATATTCATGCGCCGCTGTCGCTAAAAACATTCAGCAATCTTGATCATCATTTTATCCGGCATGATGGGTTTAAAGTAGCAGGCAAAATAGAATTGGGTAGAACTGATACTGTCAATTACAAAACCAACTCTTATAATAGCTTTGTGCTGCAAAAAAAAGAAAGTAGCTTAAACCTTGTCTCTTCCTATTCTGAAGAACCATTTTATACAGCTACAACGAACTCATATAAACTTCTTTCCGTTAATTATGCCGCTAAAGGGCACCAGCTGTCTTTTCAATTAGATTCCGCTATTTTATCTATCAAAGCAGTAGCTGATACAAGATTTGAATTAAGTATTGGCAATACGCTTATTACAAGAACAGGAAAGATCATACGGAAAGGGCTGAGTGGTTGGAATGTTTTCAAAGACGATATACAATTTATAAACTCTGCATGGTATACTAATGAGCAAGTTGTAAATGTGCTTCACAGTATATTATTGCTGCGGGATGATGTTTCAAGAAACGGGGGCGGAGAACTAAAATATTTTTTATCAGGTAAGTTGTTTGCGTATTGCCGGACAGTAAAGTATGATGAAAACTTTGTTGCCGTTGCAAATATTGCTTTTAATAAGCCTGTCGAAGATAAAAGTACCGTAGCCTGGGGAATCAGCTTTCTGGACAATAATAAAAATCAGTTTCGGGTTCAGTATCTCGGGGCCGACAGTTTTGCTTTACTAAACCGTTACCCGGTTTCATACCCATTGACAGAAGAAGAGAAAGGTAACTGGACAAAGCACAGTGTCAACAAATTCCTGGTAGCGGATGCAAAAGATATGGAACAGATGCCGGCAGTTTTTAATGAGGGGTTTATGTTCGCACCTTTTGATGGCGATGCTACAATTGATTTTTCACCTGTATTACTCACCTATCAAAAAGCAAAGGCCAATACTCCGCTGGAGTTACAGGCAAAATTTATGAATGGCAGTGGAAGACCGGTCATAAGTGGTGGTAGCAAATTGCTCTTGCCTGCAAAGTTGGCGGATTTTAGCTGGATGTTTTCGATAGAAAATTCTTTCAATTGGAATTTAGGATCAACAAATTTATCAGCAGGCAACTGGCAATTATTATTGTTTGGAACAATGTTGCTCTTTTTCCTGCTTGTTTTTTGTAGCTCGTTAATTAAGCCAGCTTACCAGTTAAGCTGGATATGGCAGTTGCTGTCATGTGTTACTATTGTTTTACTAACTACCCGATTCTTTTTGTACTGGCGATACAAAACATTTCCTCCTTATGAAGGATTAGACCTGCCATCTGTACAGCAATTGAATAGTTACTGGAATTTTGGCATCATTGTATTGACCGGAATTATATTGGCTGTTATTTTCGGTTTTAATTTTCTAAAATATTTATATAACGGCATCCGCAAACAAGCAGCTTCCATTTTAAAACTATCATACCAGCAACCCAGGAATACCAAAGCTTTTTTTACAGAGGATAATATTTCTTCTGTAATGAATAAGAATTCATTGGTAAAGAGGAGAGGAGCAAGAGTTGTTTTCTTTGCTGCGTGGCTGGTTGTTTTATTGGCAGCGGCTGGTTTTGCTGCCTTCAATAACTTTGATCCGACTACCTGCCGCCACCTTGCTATCGGACTCATGTTGTGTTATTTTCTTTTTATTTACATATCCTATTGCCATTCTCCGTTGGTCACATCCTCAGAGAAAAGCTGGTGGGGGTTAAATACTGCCCGGTCATTCGACATAGTCATCAACAACCCGGTAAAAGTTTTATTGTCTGTTAGCCTGCTGGGATTGTTTGCTTTTGTTGATATTGGTTTTGCAATTATCTTTCTCAATTTCTTATTATTTAATGAAGCATTTCTCTGTATCAACTATGCCATTGCTGGTTTATCAGCCGGTAGCAAAAAGAATGCTTCCTTATTTGGAATACTGGGTTTTATTTATTTACTGTCATTTGCCATCAATCTTGTCTACGGTTCTTATATATTCAAATACCTGCTGGAATTGCCCCAACTGCTTTATTTGGCAGGCTATGTTTTATTTGCTATTGCTATTTCCTATGCAGTGATAAGATTATTGCACAAGTCCAGTGAACGAAAACGAATACTGACGGGCCTGTCTTCCGCAGTCTTACTTTTTGCCTTAGCATTCCTGTTTTTTCCCAAGGAAAGAATTTTAAACAAAGCTGCCGTTACAAAATACCGTATCGATGTAATGACAATGCCGGTTGATAAAGCCATTGAAATGGCATACGAAGATGGTAAAACTTACGAACCTGTAATCCGGGCTGCACAAAACCAATGGTTCATCAATACCTTTATCTATGAAAAAAATAACCCGGGTGTAAACAATGCAGGATTTAATCTATTGCCACATGCACCGC
>LNFM01001470.1_pt1 | contig 35437 bp, 31 predicted proteins | sample 596031 | NCBI WGS metagenome assembly LNFM01 (sample SAMN04254537, study PRJNA301005) | activated carbon metagenome | isolation source: dual media filters at the Ann Arbor, Michigan drinking water treatment plant | place: USA: Ann Arbor
CTGCTCAGCTCCGTGGCGATCCGCACGCTGTCGGCATGACCGACACCGCGCCTAGCCTCCGCACCGCCAACATCTCGCGACTTGGGGCCGAAGCCAGAATTGACGCAAGTTATTTGATTGCTGATTCTGGTCAATTCAAGGCACGAGCAGAGCTCGTCCACACGTCCGCTCCGGGTCAAAATCGGCGTGAGGAGAACGCGGCGCGATGGGTCCTCGGGACAAGCCCGAGGATGACACCTGTGGGTGTGACGACTTCCGGCTAAGGCTCCGACCTCTCTTGCTCCATCCGCACCTTGCTTCGATCTCCTTCTGGATGAAACGCCGCGCCCTGTGCCGCGCCGCAAAGATGTCGGCGGGGTGAGGCGGCACGGGGGCGCCGGAACGAGAACCCTTCCCCTCGTCGCACGGGCGCGGCATTGTCGGGCTGAACAAGCGCAGCCCTTTCCCGCGGAGACCGACCCATGGCGACCCCAGACCTGATCCTCAAAGGCGGACGGGTGATCGACCCGTCGCAGGCGATCGACGGCGTCATGGACGTGGCGTTCACAGGCGGCAAGGTGGCGGCGGTCGGCCGCGACCTGAAAGCGGGGCCCGCCACCGAGGTGCGCGACGTCTCGGGGCATATCGTGTCGCCGGGGCTCATCGATCTCCATACCCACGTCTACTGGGGCGGCACGTCGCTCGGCATCGACGCGGAGGATTTCTGCCGGCTCTCGGGTGTCACGACGTCGGTCGACACGGGCAGCGCGGGGCCGGGCAATTTCGCCGGCTTCAAGAAGCACGTCATCGAGCGGTCGGAGGTGCGCATCCTCGCCTATCTGCACGTGTCGTTCGCGGGCATCTATGCCTTCTCGAAGACGCACATGATCGGCGAATCCAAGAACATCGAGCTGATGGCGCCGCGCGAGGCCGTCGAGGTCGCCGACAAGAACCGCGATTGCATCGTCGGCATCAAGGTGCGCGTCGGGCTGCACGCCTCGGGGGATCAGGGTACGGCGCCGCTCAACATCGCGCTGCAGGTGGCCGACGAGGTGGGCATGCCGCTGATGTGCCACATCGACCATCCGCCGCCCTCCTACGAGGAGGTGATCGGCATGCTCCGGCCGGGCGATGTGCTGACGCACGCGTTCCGTCCCTTCCCGAATGCGCCGGTCAATTCGCAGGGCAAGGTCAAGCACGCCGTGCTCGACGCCCGGCAGCGGGGCGTTCTCTTCGACATCGGCCACGGCAAGGGCTCGTTCGCGTTCAAGACGGCGCGGGCGATGCTCGCCAACGGCTTCATGCCGGACACCATCTCGTCGGACGTGCACGCGCTCTGCATCGACGGACCGGCCTTCGATCAGGTGACGACGATGTCGAAGTTCCTGTGCCTCGGGATGCCGCTCGGCGAGGTGATCAAGCAGTCGACCATCAACGCCGCGATGGCGCTGAAGCGGCCGGAGCTGGGTTCGCTCAAACCCGGGTCGGCGGGGGACGCGACCATCCTCTCGGTAAAGGACGGCGAATTCGACTACGTCGACGCCATCGGCGAGCACATGACCGGCAAGAAGCGCATCGTCGCCGACGGTACAGTCGTCGCCGGCAAGTGGTGGCACGCGGCGGAGGCGGGCAAGTTCGCGCCGGTGAAGGCCGGTTAACTACGCCGGGTCACGCTTTATCAACCTCTCGCGCCCCACTCTTTGCGGTGTGCTGCCGATCCGGCAGCGTCCCGTTCAGGGTGAGGTGCCATGCGATTCTTCCCCTCGACTGCCGGTGGCGACGGTGCGGCCGCGCTCGGTCGTGCCCATGGGACAGGTGTCCGCGAGATGGCGCGTGCCAGTCTTTATGACCGGCTGCTGTCGCTGGTCGCGGCCGAGCACATCTGCGTGCCGCCCGAGGCGTCGATGCTCGCCAATCCGACCGCCGAGCCGCATGTGCCCGGCGTCACGTGGCGCTGCCCGGAGTGCGAGCAGGTCTACGCCCGGGCCCGCGACTGAGCCCGGGGCCGCTCAGCCCGCGATCTTCGAGAAATCGGCGACGGTCTGCGTCGCGGCGCGGATCTCTGACAGGAGCTTCAGGCGATTGGCGCGCAATGCCGCGTCCGGCGCGTTGACCGTCACCTTCTCGAAGAAGGCGTCGACGGGGGCGCGGAGGTCGGCCAGTGCGTTCATGGCGCCGGTGAAGTTCTCGACGTTAAGCGCCGCCACCGTGTCCTGCCGGGCGCTCTCGATGGCGGCGGCGAGTGCAGCCTCTTCCTTCTCGACAAGCAACTTGATGTCGTAGGGCTCGGCGTAGGTGCGCTTGTCCTTCTTCTCCTCGATGGCGAGGATGTTGGCTGCGCGCTTCACGCCCGCGAGCAGGTTGGCGCCGTCGTCGGACTTGAGGAAGGCGTCGAGCGCCTCCACGCGGCGTACCACGAGGGCGAGGTCGTCCTGCCCGCCGAGGGAGAACACGGCGTCGATCAGGTCGTGCCGCGCGCCCTTTTCGCGGAGATGGACCTTCAGGCGGTCGGCGAAGAAGGAGAGGAGGTCGGAGGTCGCAAGCTCAAGACGCTCGACTTCCGTCGCGTTGAGATCGGAGCGCAAGCCACCGAGCATGGTGACTCCGACGCGCTTGCGATGCATCTCGATCAGGGGCACCAGCGGTACCCTGAGATCGTTCTCCAGCACGATGCGGATGATGCCGAGGGCGGCGCGGCGGAGCTGGTAGGGGTCGCCGGAGCCCGTCGGCTTCTCGCCGATGGCCCAGAAGCCAACGAGTTGATCGAGCTTGTCGGCGAGCGCCACGGCGATCGAGACCGGCGCCGTCGGGATCGTGTCGCCGGCGCCGCGCGGCTTGTAGTGCTCCTCGATCGCGGCGGCGATCTTGGGGTTCATGTGCTCGGATTCGGCGTAGTAGCGGCCCATGAGGCCCTGCAACTCGGGGAACTCGCCGACCATGCCCGAGACGAGATCGGCCTTGCAGAGCTGAGCCGCGCGGCCGGCGAGTTCGGGCTCGGCGTCGACGCTGCCGGCGATCTGGCGGGCGAGTTCGGTGATCCGCTCCATGCGGTCCCACTGGGTGCCGAGCTTTTCGTGGAACGTGATGCCCTTCAGCTCGAAGTGCATCGGCTCGAGCTTGCGCTTCAGGTCCTGCTCCCAGAAGAAGCGGGCGTCCGAGAGCCGCGCGCGGATGACTTTCTCGTTGCCCTTGATGATCTCATGCCCGCCGTCCGCCGCGACGAGGTTGGCGACCATCAGGAAGCGGTTGGCGAGCTTTCCGGTCGCGGGATCGCGGAGCGAGAAGCACTTCTGGTGCGCGCGCATGGACGTCGTCAGGCACTCGCCCGGGACGGCGAGGAAGGCCTCGTCGAAGGTGCCCATGTGGACGGTCGGCCACTCGGTGAGGCCGGCGTTCTCGGCCAGCAGCGCCTCGTCCTCGACCAACTCGAGGCCGGCCTTGCGGGCCAGCGCCTCGGCCTGCTCGCGGATCATCTCGACGCGCTCGGAGGCGGGCAGCAGCACCTTCGCGGCGTTCAGCTTCGTGCCGTAGTCCTCGAAGCTCGTGACGGTGATGGGGTGATTGCCGTGGAAGCGGTGGCCGCGCGTGACGTTGCCGCTTGCGATGCCGCCGATCTCCACGTGCACCACCTCGCCCGCGTAGAGGCAGAGGATCGATTGCAGCGGGCGCACCCAGGTGAACGAGCCGGAGCCCCAGCGCTGCGATTTCGGCCAGGGGAACTTCTCGCAGACATCACGAAGCGTGTCGGCGACGATGACCGATGTGGGCATGCCCGGGCGCTCGATGCGGGCGGCGTAATAGCTGCCCTTCTTGCCGTCCTCGATGACGGTCGCCTGGTCGATCGAGGCGAGGCCGGCGCTCTTCAGGAAGCCCTGGATTGCCGCGTCCGGCGCGCCGACGCGGGGGCCCTTCCGCTCCTCGGAGACGGCGGGCGACATTGACGGCACGTCGGCAATGGCCAAGGTCAGGCGGCGTGGGGTGGCGAACGCCAACGCGGTGCCGGTCGTGAGGCCGCGCGCTTTCAGGCCCTCCAGCACGAGGCGCTTCAGGTCCTCGGCGGCGCGGGCCTGCATGCGGGCCGGGATCTCCTCGGAGAAGAGCTCGATCAGAAGTTCGGAGGAGGTGTGCATGGGAGACGCCGCTTCCAGTTGGACATCGATCCGGCAACGGGCCGGGTCCCATCCCTTGCCGTCATTCCATGGCGCTGGCAAGGGCGGCGGTCAGCAACAGTCCTGATCGGTCCAAGGGGCCGGGCCGAGAGGCGGCGGCGGCGCGCGTCGATTGTCGCACAACGTGCAAGGGGGCATGACGGGCGCCCGAAAACCGGATAAGCGATTGTCCGGACAAAAAGCTTGCGGCGGGGCCGAAGCCCTCTGAGGATCGAAGACGATGGCGAAGACGCGCGAAATGGCACTGGTCGGGTTCCTGCAGGCGCAGAACTGCTCGAACTATGTGGGCTCCTGGCGCCATCCCCACTCGATGACGGATTTCCTCGGGCCGCAATACTTCCAGCGCATCGCGCAGACGCTGGAATACGGAAAGTTCCACCTCGGCTTCTTCGATGACCGGCTCGCGATGCCCGACATCCTCGGTTCCGACCATGCCGAAGCGGTCAAGCACGGTATCCGCGTCGTCAAGATGGATCCGGTGACGATCCTGTCGATGATGGCGACGGTGACCAAGAACCTCGGCCTCGGCTCGACCTATTCGACGACCTACTACGAGCCCTTCCATGTGGCGCGCGTGATGTCGACGCTCGACCTGATGAGCGGCGGCCGGGCGGCGTGGAACGTGGTCACGTCGCTGAACAATTCCGAGGCCCAGAACATGGGCCGCGACGAACATCTCGAGCACGATCTGCGTTACGACGTCGCCGACGAGTTCATGGAGGTCGTGCTCGGCCACTGGGACACGTGGGAAGACGGTGCCATAGTCGTCGACAAGGCGACGGGCGTGTTCGCCGATCCGTCCAAAGTTCACCGGCTCGACCACAAGGGCAAATGGTTCAAGTCGCGCGGGCCGTTCACCGTGCCGCGCTCGGCGCAGGGCCGTCCGGTCGTGATCCAGGCCGGCCAGTCGGGGCGCGGGCAGCTCTTCTCGGCGCGCTGGGGTGATCTCGTGTTCTGCGTCTACCCGAACATCGACATCGGGCGGAAGACGTACAAGAGCTTCAAGGACCTGATCGCGAATTGCGGCCGTGATCCCGCCAGCGTCGCGGTGGCGCCCGCCGTCTATTGCGTCACCGGCGAGACGAAGGCCATGGCCGAAGACAAGATGGCCGTGATCGACAAGCTCGCGCAGCCCGTCGACGCGCTGGCGCTCCTCTCGGAAGTGCTCAACTTCGACTTCTACTCGAAGCCGATGGACAGCTCGTTCTCGACCGAGGAGATGGCCGGCATCTCGGGCCTTCGTGGCATCGTCGACCGGGTGGTGGCGCTGTCGGGCAAGCAGAACCCGACGATCCGCGATTTCGTCGACTTCTCGAACCGCGGCACCGTGCGCGAGTTCCCGCGCTTCGTCGGGACGGCCAAGGACGTCGCGGACGGGCTCGAGGAGTGGTTCAACACCTGCTGTGACGGCTTCGTGGTGGCTGCAACGCATCTTCCCGGCGGCTACGAGGACTTCGTCCGGATGGTGGTGCCGGAGCTGCAGCGGCGCGGCCTTCACCACAAGGACTACAAGGGCGCGACGCTGCGCGAGAACCTCGGGCTGCCCAAGGCCGAGATCGGGGACTGGAAGGCGAAGGCGTGACGCTGTAGCGTCGGTTCGCCACGCGTTCGCACGGAGCGGCCGCAGCCCCGGCAGGGGGTGGCCGCCACCCAAGCTCGATGCCCGGGAGATGCCGCGATGGACAGCGCGAAATTCAAGGCCCTCATGCGCCATCAGGCCGGCGCCGTGACAATCATCACCGTGGGAAAGCCCGGAGAACGCACGGGGCTGACCGCAACCGCGATGTGCTCGCTCTCCGACTCACCGCCGTCGGTGCTCATCTGCGTCAACCGCAATGCCAGCGCGCATACGCCGATCCGGGCCAACAAGTGCTTCGCCGTCAACATTCTGGCGCAGGAGCACTTCGATCTGGCGCGGCGGTTCTCGACCAAGCTGGTCGAGGGTGAAGCGCGCTTCGACGCCGACGCCTGGGAAACGCTCGACACCGGTGCGCCGGCGCTCAAGGGCTCGCTCGCGACGCTCGACTGCGAGCTGATGGACGAGCACCAGTTCGAGACGCATTCGATCTTCATCGGGCGCGTCAAGGACGGCACCTTCCGCGAGGACGTGCAGCCGCTCCTCTATTTCCGGGGCGATTTCTGGGACGTGAAGGGGCGCTGAGGCCCTGCAATCCCCGCCAATCCCGCCCCGCCCGTCGTTCCCCGTTGACCTTGGTCGCGCCCTGCACCTAACCTTCCGTTCGACGGTCCGTGAGAACGGTCCAGTCCAACGGAGCCGAAGGGCGCCACACCAAAACAATAGGGAGTGAAACTGTGACATTCACGACAACGCGATTCATCGTGGGCGCTGCGTTTCTGGCGAGCGCGAGCAGCCCCGTCGCCGCCAATGACCTGAAGTTGCCGAAGGAAATTTCCTGGTCGGCCTATGAGACCGGTTCGTCGGGCTATTCGCAGTCCGTCGGTCTCGGCCAGATGCTGACCAAGAAGTACGGCGTCAATCTGCGCATCATTCCCGGCAAGAACGACGTGTCGCGGATGATTCCGATGAAGCTCGGGCAGACGCAGGTGTGCGCCTGCGGGATCGCCGCCTACTTCGCGCAGGAAGGCGTGCTGATGTTCGCGGACAAGCAGTGGGGTCCGCAGCCGGTCTACAGCCTGTTCAACAATATCGGACGTAATGGCGCGCAGCTCGCGGTCGCCGCGGACGTCGGGATCAAGACGTCGGCCGACATCAAGGGCAAGCGCGTCACGTTCGTGAAGGGCGCGCCTGCGCTCAACGTGCAGACGGAAGCGCACCTCGCATTCGCGGGCCTGACCTGGGCTGACGTCCAGAAAGTCGAAGTTCCCGGTTTCCGGCAGTCACTCGAGGCGGTGATCAACGGGCAGGCGGACGTCGTGTTCGGTTCGACGCTGACGAGCGACTACAGCCGCATCGCTGCATCGCCACGCGGGCTCTTCTTCCCGCCGCTTCCGCACGACGACAAGGCCGGCTGGGACCGCGCGCTGAAGGTCGCTCCGTGGTGGTCGAAGACGACGGTGCAGGCCTACACCAAGGGGACGAGCAATCCGGGTCCCTGGGAGGGCGCGACCTATCCCTATCCGCTGTTCATCGTCACCAAGGCGGTCAGCGACGACGTCGCCTACGGCCTGACAAAGGCGGTGATGGAGAACTACGAGGAGTTCAAGGACGCCGGCCCGGGCATGGACGGCTACCAGATCGGCAACCAGAAGCTCAGCTACGTCATGCCGTATCATCCGGCGGCGGCGAAGTACTTCAAGGAGAAGGGCCTCTGGACGGCCGAGAACGAGGCCAACAACGCCGCCATGATCAAGCGGCAGGACGTGCTCGCCGCGGCCTGGAAGGACTTTGCGGCCAAGAATGTCCCCGACGACAAGTTCGCCGACGAGTGGATGAAAGCCCGCGCTGAAGGTCTCAAGAAGGCCAACCTCCCGGTCGTCTTCGAATAATCCAGCCTGATCCAAGTCCTGTTCATCCAGCCGGTCTCACGAGGACCGGCTGGTTCGCACTGCCCGTTGGCCGGTTTTTCCGGTCGAGCGCGCAGCCGCCTCAGGTCCCGCGCGGAGTTTCCACATGGCACTCGACGTCACGGCCGGCGAGAAGAAGGCCGAAGAGATCGATCTTGCACGTTACAGGCGGCTCGGTCCTCTGCCACGAAGTCTCGTCATTGCGGCGGGGATCGGCTCGGTCGCTATGTCGATGTACGTGATCTTCGGCGTAGGGCCGATCCTCGGCTTGTTCGTGCCGCTGGAAACGCAATACTTCTACGCCATGCTGGCGCTGCTGCTGCCGCTGGTTTTCCTGCTCTATCCGTTCGGCAAGGGTGACCGGGACAGCATCCCGATCCTCGACTGGCTGATCGCAGCGGCGGCATTCGCCATTCCGGCTTATTTCGTGTTCCAGAGCGATCCCATCCTCAATCAGGGCTGGGAATACAACGCGCCCTTCGCCGCCAGGATCATGGCCTTCGTGCTGTGGGCTATCGTACTCGAAGCGCTCAGGCGCGCCGGCGGGACGGCGATCTTCGCGATCACGCTGCTGGTGTCGATCTATCCGATCATCGCGGGATATGCGCCGGGGTTCCTGCGCGGGCAGCCCGTCGGCGCGGACATTACGGCAGGCTTCCATATCTTCGGCACCGAGAGCATTCTCGGCATTCCGATGAACGCCTTTGCGAACCTCGTCGTCGGGTTCCTGGTGTTCGGCGTCGCGCTGCAGATGACGGGTGGCGGCGCATTCTTCCTCAACATCGCGTTCGCGACGCTGGGGCGGCATCGCGGCGGGCCGGCCAAGGTCGCGATCATCTCATCGGGCCTCATGGGGTCGATGTCGGGCAGCGTCATCACGAACGTGCTCACGACGGGCGTGCTGACCATTCCGGCGATGAAACGGGTTGGCTTCCGGCCGGCCTATGCGGGCGGCGTCGAAGCGTGCGCCTCGACCGGCGGCGTCCTCATGCCGCCGGTGATGGGCGCGACGGCCTTCGTCATGGCGACCTTCATCGAGGTGCCCTATGCGGAGATCGTGCTCGCGGCCGTCATTCCATCGTTCCTCTATTATCTCGGGCTCTTCCTGCAAATCGATGCCTACTCGGCGCGCTACGGGCTGAAGGGGCTACCGGAGGACGAGCTGCCGAAACTCGGGAAAGTCATCCGTGACGGCTGGTACTACGTCGCGGTGTTCGTGCTGCTGATGGTCATGCTGCTCTATCTGCAGCGCGAGGCGCAGGCTCCCTACTACGCGACCCTCCTGCTGATCGTGATCAACCAGTTCAATCCGGAACATCGGTGGAGCTGGGCCAAGTTCGTGGAGTTCCTCGAGGCGGTGGGCAAGCTGTTCGCGGAGCTGGCCGCGATCCTCGCCGGCGTCGGCCTCATCATCGGTGCGCTCACGCTGACGGGCAAGATCGGCAGCCTGACGTACGAGCTCGTCAACATCGCGGGCAACAACGTGCTGCTGCTGCTCGTCATGGGGGCCTTCACGAGCTTCGTGCTCGGGATCGGAATGACGGTCACGGCGGCCTATCTGTTCCTCGCCGTGACAGTCGGGCCGGCCCTCGTCGGCGGTGGGCTCGACAAGGTCGCGGTGCATCTCTTCCTGCTCTACTGGGGCATGGTCTCGTTCATCACCCCGCCGGTTGCGATCGGCGCCTACGCGGCGGCTTCCATCGCGAAGGCCGACCCGATGAAGACGGGCATGGAAGCCATGCGGCTCGGCTCCATCATCTACTTCATCCCGTTCTTCTTCGTGCTCAATCCGGCCCTGATCGGGCGGGGCAGCCTGCCGGAGATCGCCATCGTGTTGTCGACGGCCGTTGCCGGGATCACGCTCATCTGTGCTGGCCTGCAGGGCTATCTCTGGGGTGTCGGGCGGATCGACGGCAACTGGATGGCGCTGCCGGCCAAGCTGCTGCTCATCGCGGCTGGCCTCGTTCTGGCGCTGCCGGGGAATGCGCTGATCGGGCTCACGCATATCCAGTTGCTCGAGATTGCCGCCGTGCTCAGTGTCGCGGGCGTCGGGCTCGCGTGGCTGGCGCGCGGACACGGGGAGGCGCAGCTCGAGAAAACGGGCTGAGGTGGGGACGGCCGCGGCGCTTCGGTCATCCCTGCGCCTCTCGGGCGATGGGTGACCGTTCGCCGTCCGTCAGCCCTTGCGCTTGAAGGGAGCCATGCCTTCGCGGGCCAGTTCGTCGGCGCGCTCGTTCTCGGGGTGGCCGGCGTGGCCCTTCACCCAGTGCCACGAGATCGTGTGGCGCACGCGGGCGCTGTCGAGGCGTTGCCAGAGTTCGACGTTCTTCACGGGCTTCTTGTCCGCGGTCTTCCAGCCGTTGCGCTTCCAGCCGTGGATCCACTTCGAGATGCCGTCCTTCAGGTAGCTGCTGTCGGTCCACAACTCGACCTCGGACGGCGCCTTGAGGGCCTCCAGCGCCGAGATTGCAGCCAGCATCTCCATGCGGTTGTTGGTCGTCACGGCCTCGCCGCCGGACAGCTCCTTGCGGTGCGGACCCGAGATGAGGATTGCGCCCCAGCCGCCCGGTCCCGGATTTCCGGAGCAGGCCCCGTCGGTGTAGATCACGATCTTCGGTCGGCTCGTGGTGTCGCTCATGTGGCCGCGATCCCCGCGGCAGGCCCGGCCGAGTCGAGGCCATAGCTGGCGGGCGTCGCAACGGTCCGATGGAATGCCAGCCGGCGGACGTATTCGCCCGGGTCCTTCCGCTTCACGAGCGCATCCGGCGGCGTGTTGATCCAATCGTAGGCGCGCGTGAGAAGAAACCGGAGCGCCGAGCCGCGGGCGAGGATGGGCAGCGCTTCGCGCTCCGCGCTCTCGAGGGGACGGACGCTCTCGTAGCCCTTCAGCAGGGCGCGGCTTTTCGTGATGTTGAAGGCTCCGTCCTGCTCGAAGCACCAGGCGTTGAGGCAGACCGCGATGTCGTAGGCGAGGGCGTCAGTGCAGGCGAAGTAGAAGTCGATCAGCCCCGAGACGTGATCCTGCAGGAAGAAGACGTTATCCGGAAACAGGTCGGCATGGATCACGCCGGTCGGCAGGTTTGCGGGCCAGTGGGCTTCGAGGTCACGGAGCTCAGCGGTGATGAGAGCCGCGAGACCAGGACGGATCTCGTCCGCGCGACCGGCAAAGCGCTGGAAAAGCGGCGACCAGCTGGCGAGCCCGAGGCCGTTCGGCCGGCGCAAGGCGAAATCCGAAGCCGCCAGATGCATGCGGGCCAACCCCATGCCCACCTCCCGGCAATGCTCCGGCGTCGGACGGCGCACGGATACGCCTTCGAGAAAGGTGACGATCGCGGCCGGGCGGCCGGCCAGCTCGCGCAGATTGGCCCCATCGCGGTCACGGACCGGGGTCGGGCAGCTCAGGCTGCGGGCCGCGAGGTGTTCCATCAGGCCGAGGAAGAACGGGAGTTCGGCCGGATCCACGCGCTTCTCGTAAAGCGTCAGGATGAACCACCCGCAAGCCGTTTCGACGAGATAGTTGGTGTTCTCGACGCCTTCCGCGATGCCCTTGAACGAGATGACGTCGCCGAGCCCATAGCTCGCGACGAAGGCGGCGAGTTCCTCGTCGCCTACTTCGGTGTAAACGGCCATGTCAGTTCCCGATGCCTCTCATTCGGCGGCCGGCGCATCGCGCAACTCGCGCGGTACGTTGAAGGCGATCCGCTCTTCGGCGGTCCGGACCTGCTCGAGCGTGACGTCATATCGCGTGCCGAGGGCTGCGATGATCTCGTCCACCAGCACCTCGGGGGCGGACGCGCCTGCGGTAATGCCAAGCGTGCGCACACCGGCGAGGCGGTCCCACGGGAGGTCCACGGCGCGCTGGACGAGGATCGACGTGGGGCAGCCCGCCCGCTCCGCGACCTCGACGAGGCGCAGCGAATTGGAGCTGTTCGGCGCGCCGACGACGAGCACGCAATCGGCGCGGGGCGCGATCGCCTTCACGGCGGCCTGACGGTTGGTCGTGGCGTAGCAGATGTCCTCCTTGTGCGGCCCGACGATGGCCGGAAAGCGGCTCTGGAGTACGCGGACGATCTCGCTCGTGTCGTCGACCGAGAGCGTCGTCTGGGTGATCCAGGCGAGGCGCTCGGGGTCGCGGGGCATGAACGTGCGGGCGTCCTCGGCCGTCTCGACGAGGCCGACGGTTCCCGGCGGCAACTGGCCCATGGTGCCGATCACCTCGGGATGGCCCGCGTGTCCGATGAGGATGATCTCGAGGCCTTCGGCGTGATGGCGCTCGGCCTCGACGTGGACTTTCGACACCAGCGGACACGTGGCATCGAGATAGAACATGCGCCGCGAGCGTGCCTCGGCCGGAACGGACTTCGGCACTCCATGTGCCGAAAAGATCACAGGGGCATCCGTATCCGGGATTTCGTCGAGCTCCTCCACAAATACGGCGCCTTTCTGCCGCAAAGAATCGACCACAAACTTGTTGTGCACGATCTCGTGCCGGACGTAGACGGGCGGCCCGTACTTGCGGAGCGCCAGTTCCACGATCTGGATGGCGCGATCGACGCCGGCGCAGAAGCCGCGGGGTGCGGCGACCAGCACGGTGAGCGGCGGTCGGGGGGTGGTTTGCATCGCAGTCGAGGCTCCGGTAACGCGCAGCAGTGCGGCACGGTGGGAAGCGGCGGCGCGTCAGCGCCGCGAGGGATACAGAAGGTGCTACACTTGACATCGACTTCGAACAAGAGTGATGGTCCGGTTGTAGCGGGTGGGGGTGAGGGGTCAGCAGCGCGTCAGATGCTGCGGTCCGAACGGCACGGGGACAGCGTGGCTCGAACAGCTCAGCGCGGATTGTGCGCCGCCGCGGGGACAGTCGGCATCGTCGGCTTCAGTCTGCTCGCAGGCGGCTGCGGCATGTCCTCCATTACATCCGGGATCGGCGGCGGGTTGCTCGGCGGCGGGTCAGCCAGCAAGACAGCCGACAAGGCGGTCACGCACGAGCAGATGCTCGACGCTGCCAAGACCAATGCTCCGATGGCGACCGGTGGAGACGTGGCGGGCGGATGTCCGCGCTTCGCCGTCTGGCCGCGCGATCATCATGTGACCATCTACGAAGCGGGCAAGGTCGGGGATGGCCTCGCGGTCCGGCACCGCGGTGAGATCACACAGACGGCTCGGGAGTGCCAGATCCAGGGCAACCGCGTGACCGTGAAGTACGGCTTCTCGGGCCGGGTCCTGCTTGGCCCCAGAGGCACGCCCGGCACTGTCGCGCTGCCGGTCAACGTGTTCGTCACCGACGCCAAGCGGGCGCGCGTCTCCAACGAGCGGGCCGACGTGCAGGTGGCGATCACCGCCGACAAGCCGGTCGGTTACTTCTCGGCCGTGCGCACGGTGACGTTCGACGTGCCGGTCGGCTCACGGCCTGGCGAGTTCGAGGTGTTCGTCGGCTTCGACCAGACGGCACCCGGCGCAGGCTGAGATACAGCGACAGTTTGCTGACGGTTTGCGATAGGCCGCGTAGTCTCACGGTTCATGTCGAGGCCTGGAGGCGCACGTCGCCGCTCTCGACGACGAAACGTGTCCTGACCCGGGGCCGCCCATCGGGAGACGACACTTTCCCCACAGTCACGTAATCCGCAGTCCACGTGTCGCGGCTGATCGTGTGGCGCACGTAGCCACGCTCGGCATTGACGAACTTCAGGTGGGGGTTGGTCTCCAGCAGCTTCGCGGCATTTGCCGGCGTCGCGCGGCCGTCGCCACCAGACGATATCGATGTGGCGACGAACTCGACGCCGAGCGGCGATCGTGCCGGGGCGTCGAAATCGCGGTGCAGTTCATAGGCCCGGTTCTGGTGGACGTCGCCGGAGAGCACGACGAGCCGCGCGATGGCAGCCTCGTTCACGGCCGAGAACAGTCGATCGCGTGCGGCCGTTGCGCCGTCCCATTTGTCCATGTTGGTCTCGAGCACGGCCGGGTCCGGGTTGCGGTCGTGGCGTGCCATCGGCACCTGCTGCGCCAGAACATGCCAGCGCGCGCGGGGCATCGACAATCCGCTTCGGAGCCACTCCTCCTGCCGACGGCCGAGCATGGTCCGGGCCTTCTCACGGGCGGCCGGGCACACGGCCCAGCCCGCGTCGCAGACTTGCGGGGAGCGATATTGCCGGGTGTCGAGGATATCGAACTGGGCGAGGTCGCCGATGCGCAGTCGTCGATAGGCCAGAATGTCGGGCCCTCTCGGTGCCTGGCTTTTTCGCAACGGCATGTGCTCGTACCACGCCTTGAAAGCGGCGGACCGGCGGTTGGCGAATGCCGCCCGCGAGACGTCGCTGTTCTCGCTGACGAAGCCGGCCCAGTCGTTTTCGACTTCATGGTCATCGAAGCTCGTGACGAACGGTGCCGCCGCGTGGGCGGCCTGCAGATCCGGGTCCAGCTTGTAAATGGCGTAGCGATTGCGAAAGTCGTCGAGGGACAGGCATTTGCCGGGCGCGCCGGGCATCGATCGGACGACTTGCGCTGCGCGATCGGTCCCGGGGGCGATCGCCTTGTACTCGTAGATGTAGTCGCCGTAGTGGATCACCAAATTCGGTCGATCGGTGGCGATGTGACGCCAGGCCGTGAAATGGCCGTCCTCGTAGCGCTGGCAGCCGGCCGAGACGACGGTGATGCGGTCCGCGGAACGCGGAGCCGGCAACGTGCGTCCGCGACCGACCGGCGACCATGCGCCCCCGACCTCGAAGCGATAGAAATAGTCTCGCCCGGGTTCGAGGCCCGCGACCTCGACATGCACCGAATGAGCGTGCTCGGGGCGTGCTGTTGCTGTGCCTGAGGCCACGCGGCGTGTCATGGCCTCGTCCGCGGCGATCTCCCACGACACCCCGACCGGGCGGGCCGGCATGCCGCCGCCTCGTTTGAGCGGCTCGGGTGCCAGCCGGGTCCAGATCACGAAGCCGTCGGTGGCCGGGTCACCGGAGGCGATGCCGAGGCTGAATGGCGTCGCCTTGAAACGGGGCGTGGCCCAGGCGTGCCGCAGCAGCGTTGCGTCGGCCCCGAGCGACAGCGCGACGGCCGCGCCGCCCCAACCGAGTGCGCGGCGCCGGTCGGGTCGAGACAGGCTGGCATCGTCTCGGTCATCGCTCGACATGATGTGGGTCCCGTCTCGCTCTCCAGCGTCACAGGCATCATGTGATTCGCGGGCAGATCGCCAGCCCGACGCTGCGCGACCGGATCAATCCAAACGTTTCAAGTATTGGGCTGCAATGTCGAGGCCGACGTAGTCGGAATAGGCCTTGAGCAGGCGGCTCGCGACGGGTCCCGGAACCTTGCCGTCGCCGATCGTCGCGTGGTTGATCTTCGAGACCGGGCAGAGGCAGAGGCTCGTCGACGTCAGGAAGACCTCGTCGGCGGTGTAGGCGTCGTAGAGATCGATGTCGCGCTCGACGAGTTCGAAGCCCTCCTGGCGGGCCAGCTCGATCACGGTCTGGCGCGAGATGCCTTCGAGCACGTAACGGCCCTGCGGCGTCGAGATGCGCCCGTCCTTGACGATGAAGATGTTGGAGCCGATGCCCTCGCAGAGGTTGCCGTTCTCGTCGAGCAGGACGGCCCAGCTTTCCGGATCGCGGTCGCGGGCTTCGAGGTCGCCCATGATCATGTTGAGGTAGTTGTGCGTCTTGACGCGCGGGGAGAGCGAACCGGGCGGCGTGCGACGCACGGACGGGACGACGACGCGGATGCCGTCGCGGTAATGGGGCGCGCGGGCCTTGAAGGGCAGCGGCATGCAGTCGACCACGACGGTCGGCCCCATGTCCTCCCACGGGTCCATGCCCTCGCCCACGCTCTTGATGCCGCGCGAGACACGCTGGCCGACCCACCAGTCCTCGCCCTCGCCGAGGAGATGGGCGTTGCGGGCCACGACCTCGTGCGTGATGTCTGTCAATTGGCCGGGTGTCAGGCCGATGTCGATCTGCAGGTAGGCGAGCGAGCGGTAGAAGCGGTCGATGTGCTCCTTCACGCGGAAGGGCTTGCCGGCGAAGGTCCGGGTCATGTCGAAGCAGCCGTCACCATAGAGGAAACTGCGGTCGCGGTAGGGGATGCGCACCTCGCCTTCCGGCACATACTTGCCGTTGTAATAGGCAATCCGCTGATTGGTGCGCTGGGTCATGGCGTGGTCCTCGTCAGGGCGGGCGTACGGAGCATCCTAGGCGCGGAATGTCGCTCTCGCCAAGGGCCGTCAGCCCTTTGAAAGTGCGTTGAGACGCAGCATGGCAACGATGCCCAATGCGGGGCCGACCGCGAGGCTCGCCAGAACGAGTGGCCAGCCGACGGCCGCCGCCGCGACAGGCACGATCTGCACGGTCACGATGGTCAAGGCGAAACCGAGCGCGGTCTGGAACGTGAGCAGGCTGCCCGCCACCTCGGGCGGTGCGGCGTCGGCGACGAGGGCGGAGAACTGGGCCGAGTCCGGCACCACGCTCGCGCCCCAGATCATGATCAGCGCGAAGGTCAGCCATGCGGGACCGGCGAACGTGGTGGCGACGAGCAGCGCCGAGGCTCCACTGACGGCCATGGCGATGGCGGCTGTTGTCGCCTTGCCGATGCGGTCGCCGACGAGACCCGCCACGACGCTCGTGGCCGCACCGAGACCGATCGCGAGGAACGCCGTCAGTTTGGCGAGGGTGATCGCTGCGTCGGCGGGCATCGTGGCGGCGTAGGAGGCGGCCGAGGCGACGCCGATCCAGGCCCACATGGCATAGAGTTCCCACATGTGGCCGAGATAGCCGGCGTAGGCGAGGCGGACGCGGCGGTTGGTCCAGGCGACCCAGATGCTCTTCGGGTCGAACGTCGCGGAGCGGGCGTGATGGGGACCGAGCTGCACGGCGAGCCCGACGAGGCCTGCCGCGATGGCGGCGACGGATGATATGGCAACCGTCAGGCGCCAGTCGGCACCGCCGAAGAGCGCCAGCAGATGCGGTGCGGCGGAACCCAGCGTCAGTGCGCCGACGAGGGCGCCGACGAGAAAGCCGCGGTCGCGCTGGCCCCAGCCGACCGCGATCTTCATGCCGACCGGATAGACGCCCGCGAGCAGCGCGCCGGTCGCGAACCGGGCGGCGATGGCGGGGATGCTACCGGGTGGCGCGATCAGGAGGACGCCGTTGCAAAGCCCGGCCGCGATCGCGGACAGGGCAAAGACGCGGCGCGGATCGAAGCGGTCGGAGATGCCGAGGACGGCCGACACGACGGCGCCGACGACGAAGCCCGCCTGCACGGCGCTCGACAGGGCCGCCTGTCGCGCGGGGGAGATGGCCGCCTCGCGGATCATGTCGGGCAGGATGGCGGCGGAGACGAACCAGAGGCTCATGGCGGCCAACTCGGCCACCAGCAACAGCGTCAGCGCGCGTGACTTGCTCATTTCCGGCCAGCGTCAGCGGCGACTGGCGGCGGCGGGATGGTTCGACGGCAGGCGCGGATGGCCATAGAGCTTCTCGCGCAAGGTGCCGGGGCGGTAGGCGGTCTTGTAGCGGCCGCGCGTCTGCAACTCCGGCACGACGAGATCGACGAGGTCCTCGAAACTTTCCGGCATGACGACGTAGGCGAGGTTGAAGCCGTCGATGCCGGTCTCATCGACCCAGTCGATCATCTCGGCGGCGATGTCGGTGGCGGAGCCGACGAGGACGGGGCTGCGGCCACCGATCGCGGCATGCTCGGCGAGCTGTCGCACGGTCCACTGGCGATCGGGATCGGCGGTGGTGAAGCCCTCGAGCGCCGACTGGATCGCCTCGGTCTTGATGTGACGGAGTACGTCGTCGAGGCCGAGCTTCGACAGATCGATGCCGAGCCAGCCGGACATCAGCGCCAGAGCGCCCTGGTGGCTGACGTACTTCAGGTAGTCGGCGTGTTTCTCTCGCGCCTCGGCGGTGGTGCGGCCGACGATGGGGGTGGCGAGGGTCAGGATCTTGAGGTCGGCCGGGTCGCGGCCGGCGGCGCGGGCGGCTTCGCGCAGCGCCTTGACGTAGGGCTTGATGGCCTGGCGCGTCGGGCCGTTGATGAAGATGCACTCGGCGTGGGCGGCGGCGAACTGGCGGCCGCGCCCCGATGCGCCGGCCTGATAGAGCACGGGCGTTCGCTGCGGCGACGGTTCGCTGAGGTGCATGGCGTCGAGCTTGTAGAACGGGCCGTCGTGGCGGACACGGTGGACGCGCGCCGGGTCGGCGAAGCGGCGGGTCGATTTGTCGGCGAGGACGGCGCCGTCTTCCCAGCTCCCTTCCCAGAGCTTGTAGACCACCTGCATGTAGTCCTCGGCCATGTCGTAGCGGCGGTCGTGGGTGACCTGGGCCGATGCGCCCATACCCTTGGCAGCGCTGTCCAGATAGCCTGTGACCACGTTCCAGCCGATGCGGCCGTCCGTCAGGTGGTCGAGCGTCGACATGCGCCGGGCGAAGGGATACGGCGGCTCGAAGCTCAGCGTGCAGGTGACGCCGAAGCCCAGATGCTGCGTTACCATCGCCATAGGCGGGATGATCAGGCACGGGTCGTTGACGGGGACCTGCACGGCGTTGGCGAGCGCGGTGTCTGGCGTGCCGCCGTAGACGTCGTAGACGCCGAGCACGTCCGCGAGGAAGAGGCCGTCGATCAGGCCGCGCTCGAGGGTGCGGGCGAGATTGCACCAGTAGTCGAGGCGCGTGTAATCGCGGCTACGGTCTCGGGGATGGGTCCACATGCCGGGCGATTGATGCCCGATGGTGTTCATGTGGAAGGCGTTGATCAGGATCTCTGCGGGCATGGGGCTTCCAGCGGCGTGCGAAGGTGACCGCGTCAACCCGGATCGAGGCGGCCGTCGATGGTGGGCCGCAGGTTAGACCGCTTTCGGGTCATGTGTGCACGCGAAATTCGCGTGCCGCCGAGTACCGGTTCGTCCGATCATTTCGCGAGGCAGGCCGTCAACGCGCCCGCGAGCTCCTGCATGAGGATCGTGTAGTGCCCGGGGCCTTCCGGAATTGCAGCGCCGAGCGGGTCGAGCGCGGCGCGCCGCACGGTCGAACCTTCGAGAATGCTGTCGATGGCGCGAGGCGGGAACTGGGGCTCGGCGAACACGCAGACGATGCCGTCCTTCGAGAGGCGGGCGCGGATGGCGGAGAGGCGCTTTGCACTCGGCGGCACCTCGGGGTTCACAGTGACGGAGCCGGCGCCGGTGAGCCCATAGCGCCGCTCGGCGTACTGGTAGGCGTCGTGGAAGACGAGGAACGGGCGGCCGGCGAGCGGAGCGAGTTTCGCCGCGAGGGTGCGATCGAGTTCCGTCAGCCGGGTCGCGGCGGCCTCGGCATTGGTCCGATAGAGCGTGGCGCGATCAGGGTCGGCCGTGGCCAGAACGCTCCCCAGATGCAGCACGAAGGCCCGTGCGTTCATCGGGTCGAGCCAGAGGTGGGCATCGAGGTCCGACGGGCGGCCGGCCGCCGTCGACTTCTGCTTCGCTGACCTGGGGTGGCTGTGCCCGTGCTTGTGGCCGTGATCGTGCCCATGGTCATGGGCTTCGAAGCCGGCACCGGCCCGCAACTTGTGGAACGTCATCCCCGTGCTCTCGTCCATCGACACGATCCGCACGGATTTCGGTACCTGCTTCAGGGGGCGCTCGAGGAACGTCTCCAGTCGATCCGACACCCGTACGATGACGTTTGCCTTGCCCAGCCGGCGCACCTCCGACGGCTTCAGGGCATACGTGTGAGGGGACGCCCCGCCGTCGAGCAAGAGGTGCGGCGCACCGGCACCCGCCATCACCTCGGCGACAAGGGCGTGGACGGGCTTGATCGTGGTGACCACGTCGAGGTCGTCGGCGACGGCCGAGGCGGCCAGGCCGAGACTGCACGCCGCCAGCGCTAGGCACCGAGAGATCAACCGCGTTGTGGTCATGGCCGGAGTGCTCCTTCGAAACGACGGGCGCGACGACGGCCGCGGATCGCGCGCGGCGACTGTACCTCTATGCGGTGAATGTTATACTGTTTCAAGTGCGGCGCATTTGCCTTAGAGCGGTCGCGAGCGGCGAGCTATATAGCTGCGTCGCGGCCGGCCGCAGTGGTCGCCGGGAGGCGCCAACCGGAGGATGCACATGGCAGCGAAAGCTCGGCTTGGGATCGGAGCCACCCTGAGGCTCGCCGTAGTCCTCATGGCGACGGGGCTCGCGGTCGCCGTTTCGGCCGCGCAGCAGGCGATGGCACATCCCCACATCTGGGTGAAGGTCCGGTCCGAGGTGCTGTTCGAGAACGGCGCCGTCGTCGGCTTCAAGCACGCCTGGACGTTCGACGAGTACTACACGATCATGGCGATCGACGGTCTCGATGCCAACAAGGACGGCGTCTACACGAAGGAAGAGCTCGCGGAGCTGGCGAAGGTCAACATCGAGGCGTTGAAGGACTTCGGATATTTCACCTTCCCGCGTCTCAAGGAGCAGGCGCTGACGGTCGGCCTGCCTAGGGAGTTCCATCTCGAACATGCGCTGAAGCCGCGCGCGCCCGAGGAACTGCCGGCGAAACCCGAGAGCGAGGTCGGTGCCGCATCGAGCGGGGCTCAGGCAATCAAGGAAGCCGCGGCGAAGCCCGTCAACGTGCTGACGCTGCATTTCACGTTGCCGCTCGAAAAGCCGGTTCTCGCCGAGGCGGAAGGGTTCGATTTCTCGATCGGCGATCCATCGTTCTTCATCGCCTTCGAAGCGGTTCAGGACGCGCCCATCACGCTCGGTCCCGGTGCTCCTCAGACGTGCCGCGTGCTCGCCGAGGAGCCGAAGGCGCCGGGGCCCAATCCCTCCAACCCCGGCGATCTGATGGCCGCCCAGCCGGCGCCGGCCGATCTCACGATCAGCATCTCGTCGGCGCCGTCGTGGCGGCTCGCGTGCAAGGGTGCCGGGTGAGGCGGGCTGCCTCCTCGGCCGCCCGCCGGATGCTCACCACCGAGGCGGCAGGTCGAGGCGCAGGATCTGGCCGTCCATGTCGGGACCTGCCGCAGGATAGGCGCGCGTGACGCGGGCGTCGTGGCCCGGGATCAGCAGGTCGCGGTGGCCGGCGAGGTCGTTGATGCGGCGGTAACCTTCGATCATGCCGGCGAGGTCGTAGAAAATCGCGAAAGGGCGCTCGAAGTCGGTCTCGTCGTAGACGTGGACGGCGTCCGAGGCGAGGACGACCCAGCCGCGGGCCGTGTTGACGCGCAGGACGGCCTGGCCCCGCGCATGCCCGCCGACGAGAATGAACTCGATGCCGGGTGCGATCTCCACGTCGCCGTCATGGAATACCATCCGGTCGGCGTAGACGAGATCGACGAGGTTCTTCACGTCATCCTGGTGGTAGGCTAGCCGGAACGGCTTCATCGTCATGTCGCGGCCGGTGACGTGGATCATCTCCTCGTCCTGGATGTGGAAGCGTGCGGCCTTGTAGTCCTCGAGCGTGCCAACGTGATCGAAATGTGCGTGCGTCAGGATGACGTCGGGCTCGGTCGCGGCGTCGATGCCGATGCGCGCCAAGGCCTCGCTCGGGCGGCAGAGGAACTGGTAGTCGCGCCCCATGCGCCTGGCGATCGCCTCGGTCATGCCGGTGTCGACGATCCAGTGGCGGCCGCCGCCCTTCAGGGCATAGGTGAAGAAATCGAGGCCCTGGATCATCTTGCCATGTGTGCCGCCCATGAACATGTGGCCTTCGTCGCGAAGATCCTGCTTGGCGTAGCGGATGGCGTAGATCTCGTATTCGGGCAGTTTGGCCACGGCGTCCTCCGGCGGAGACAAGTTTGTCCGGACAAGACTAGGCGGGGCGGTCGCGGTTGGCCAGCTTCGACGTGGCGGTGTCGACCAATGTGTGGGCCTCAGGCGCCGGGCCGGACCAGGATGACGTCGAAGTGGCCGGATGGGCGGCTTTCGATGAGACCCGGGAGGTCCGCGACGGGATGGCGAATGGCCTCCGGCAACAGTGTGAATTCGGGGGCAAAGGCTGCCAGGCGCGCCGCGAGATCGGCTGAGTCGGCGGGCTGGTAGCGTGACGGGGTCACTTCCAGTGCGATCGCAACGCAGTCGTCGCGGAGCGCGCGGGCGCCGCCGCGCAGCACCTGCGGTTCGAAACCTTCAACGTCGACGAAGAGGGCGAAGGGCGTTCCCGGCGCGACGATGTCGTCGAGGCGCTTGACGGGCACATCGACAACGTGGGCGCCTTCGATGCTGGATTTCGGGCCGACGAGCGAGTGCCGGCCGAGATTGGTCGGGTGCAGATGGAGGGTCGCGGTGCCCTCGACGTCGCCGGCGGCAGAGTCGAGCAACCGCACTTCGGCGCCAGTGAGGCCCGTCAGATTGCGGGTCAGGAGGGCGTGGTTGGTGGGCTCTGGCTCGACAGCCACGAACCGGCGAAATCCCGCATCGAAGGCGTTGAGGCAGGTCGTGCCGATGTTGGCGCCGATGTTGACGAAGACGAGGTCGGCCGGAGCGTGCCCGTGTGCCCCAAGTGCCGCGACGAACGCCGCCATGTTGGCGCGGCCGAACGAGCCGGTGCGCAGGACCGACGACGCGATCACCTTGTCGCGTGTCGAGAGATGCACGAGGCGGCCGTCCGGGCGGGGCACGGCGATCTCGGTGATGCCGTTGGCGGCGAGGATGTCGAGGGCGAGCCCCGCGCCGTGCTTCGAGCGCATGCCGGTGGCGCCGGAGAGGGCCCGGCGCAGCATCTTGAACAGCCGGCTCTCGCGTTCCTCGTCGCTGTCGTCGCCCACGCGGTCCCCCGTTGCCGATGGCGTGGTGTGCCGCAGAACGGCGCGGGTGGCAACGGCGCTCAGCAGGGCGCCGCGGATGGACGCCACCCGTCACGGGGACCGGAAGGGCGCGGTTGACTTCCACACCTCACGTGCAACGCTTTCGCGGTTCGTCGCCCGCATCGAGGCCCATGTCCCCAACCCGCACCCGCCCGCTCGCAGCACTTCTGGTGGTCTGTCTCGGCACGCTGGCCGCGCCGCTCGACAGCGCGGTCAACATCGCGTTTCCGCGAATCACGGACGCGTTCGGGCTGCCGCAATCCGGCATCCGGTGGGTGATCATCTCGTACGTGCTGACCTATGCCAGCCTGACGCTGGTATTCGGCAAGCTCGGCGATCTGGTGGGGTACCGGCGCGTTTTCCTATGGGGGCTCGTCGTCTCGGCGGCCGGGTTCGGCGTCATTTCGGTCGCGACGGAGTTCGCGGCGCTGCTCGGCGGGCGCGTGCTGCAGGGTGTGGGGGCGGCGCTGACGTGGAGTTGTGCGCCGGCGCTCGCGACGTCGCTCTATCCGGAGAGCGAGCGGACGCGGGTGCTCGGCTTCTACTCGGCGGCGATCGCGATCGGGTCGGCACTGGGACCGCTCGCGGGCGGCCTCCTGGTCGAGCGGTTCGGCTGGCCGGTCGTCTTCTGGGCGCGCCTGCCTCTGGTCGGCCTCGCGATGTCGCTCGCGTGGCTCATTCCCGTCGACAGTCCGCGGGGTGGCGGGCGCGCGATCGACTGGACCGGAGCGTTGCTGCTCGTCGGATGGCTCACCGCCTTCCTGCTCGCGGCGGCGCGGCCCGACATTCCGCACGGACAGGAGATCGCGATCGGGCTGGTGATCGCCGGTTGCGTCATGTTTGCCTTGTTTCTCGTGCACGAGACACGGCATCCCGAGCCCATCATCCGGCCGCAGCTGTTTCGCGATCTGGCGTTTCTCGTCCTCAACGTGGCGAGCATTCTCGTCAATCTCGCCGGCTTCGCGGTGATGCTGCTGGTGCCCTATCACCTCGCGACGACGGCGGGGCTCGGGGCCGGTCTCGGCGGGCTGGTGCTGGCGTCCAATGCCTCGGGCGTCGTGGTCGGATCGTGGCTTGCCGGACGGATGACCGAACGGTTCGGCACGGTCGGGATCGCTGTCGCCGGCGGCGCGCTGTCCGTCGCCGGGCTGGCGCTCGTCGGGCTCTGGGATCTGGCGACGCCAGCCGCCGCCATGGCCGCGACACTCGTGCTGCAAGGCGTCGGCCTCGGGCTCTTCCAGGTCGCCTATGCGGATCGGGTGCTCGCGACGCTTCCACAAGCGGACCGGGGTGTGGCGGGGAGCCTGACGCTCGTGACGCGGACGATCGGCATCGTCGGGGCGGCGGCGGGGCTCTCCGCGCTCTCACGGCATTTCGTCGAGGCCTCACTGCCAACGCATGGGGCCGACGCCGTGCTGGTCGGGTTCCAGTCGACGTTCCTCATGGTCAGCGCGGGCCTCGCGGGCGGGCTCGCTGCCGTCGTCGTCGGCATGCTGTTGTACCGGATCGCCGGGGTGCGGGCGCCCTAAGCTGTGGACAGGACGGCAATTCCGGGCGCTGGGCCGTCCTGCGGGCTTGTGCCCAGCTCTCTGCCCGCGATAGTGCACGGACCGTGGCTGCGGAGCCGCAGTTTGGTCAAAAAGACCGTCCACAAGCTCCGCGTTGGGGAATCGGCGAACACCGAGGCGGCACTCACGGACGGGCAGGCGTGGCGGCCAGCTTCCGTGACACGTGCCGCGTCGTGATGTGCCGAAGTCATGCGACGGGAGCACCATGAATCCGACCGATATCGTACAGCAGACGATTGCCGTGAGCGGTGGCGGTCACTCGTTCTACGAACTGTTCATGCAGGCCCACATCGTCGTCAAGGTGGTGATGGTGGGGCTCGTGCTCGCGTCGGTGTGGTCCTGGGCCATCATCTTCAGCAAGGTGTTCGCGTTCCGGAGCGCGCGCCGCGAGGCGGATCGGTTCGAGCAACTGTTCTGGTCGGGGCAGTCGCTCGAGGAACTCTACACGAACCTGTCGCGTGACCGGACGTTCTCGATGTCGGCCCTGTTCGTCGCTGCGATGCGGGAATGGAAACGGTCAGTCGAAGGCAATATCCGGGCGCTGGGCGGCATCCAGCTCCGCGTCGAGAAAGTTATGGACGTCACCATCAGCCGCGAGATGGAGCGCCTCGAGCGGAGCCTGCTGTTTCTCGCGACCGTCGGATCGACGGCGCCGTTCGTCGGCCTGTTCGGTACGGTCTGGGGCATCATGACGAGCTTCCAGGCGATCGCCGTTTCGAAGAACACGAGCCTCGCCGTCGTGGCGCCGGGTATCGCGGAAGCACTGTTTGCGACCGCGCTCGGGCTTCTCGCGGCCATTCCGGCCGTCATCGCCTACAACAAGTTCTCGGCCGATTCGGCCCGGCTCGCGCAGCGCCTCGAAGCGTTCGCCGACGAGTTCGCCGCCATCGTCTCGCGCCAGATCGACGTCAGATCGTAAGCGCCCCGGCAGCCGGAGCGAGGGGAGCAGACAGAATGGGCGCAAGTCTCGGAGGCGGTGGAGGCGGGCACAGCGGCCGAAGGGGCCGTCGGCGCCGGCATCAGCCGATGAGCGAGATCAACGTGACGCCGTTCGTCGACGTGATGCTCGTGCTGCTCATCATCTTCATGGTCGCCGCGCCGCTGCTCACCGGCGGCGTGCAGGTGGAGCTGCCGCAAGCCAAGGGCCGCCAGCTCGAGGCCAACAAGGAACCGATCGTGGTGTCGGTCACCAAGGGCGGGGAGGTGTTCCTCGGCCAGGAGGACAAGACGCCGGTCTCGCTCGACGAGTTGCCGGCTAAGCTGACGGCCATCGCGCAGGGGCGCGGCGGCAATGAAGAACCTGTGTTCGTCAGAGGTGACAGGGCCGTCGAGTATGGCCACGTGGCGCGCGTCATGGCCCGCCTCAAGGAGGCGGGGTTTCGCAAGATCTCGCTTGTGACCGAGATGGAGAACGGAGGGTAGCACCATGTCCGTGGCGCTCCTCGTATCGATCATGCTGCATGCGTCGCTGATCGGGTTCGCGCTCGTCTCCGTCGCGGGCACGCCGCCGCGCGAGCCGAAGACCCCGTCCGTGGAGCCGATCTTCGCCGATGTCATCTCGGCGTCGGAGCTCAACCGGATGCGGAAGGGTGTCCGTGAGGCCAAGCTCGACGCGGCCGTGCAGAAGGATGTGCCGAAGCCCGACGAGGCGGTGAAGGAGACGCCGCGGCCGCGTCCGACGCCGCCTCCGCCGCCGGCTGCCGCAGCAGAGCCTCCGCCACCACCGCCCGAGCCGGCCAAGGTCGAGCCGCCACCGCCTCCTACGCCCGCCAAGGCCGAGCCACCGCCCCCGGCCCCGAAGCCCGAGCCTGACAAGGCCGCGCTCGACCAGAAGCTCGAAGAGCTGGCGCTGATGAAGGCCGAGGAGGACAAGCTCAAGGTCGAGGCGGAGGCCAAAGCCAAGGCTGAGGCCGAGGCGAAAGCGAAAGCAGACGCCGAGGCCAAGGCGGCCGAGCAGAAGCGTCTCGCCGACGAGAAGCGGAAAGCGGACGAGAAGCGCAAGGCCGAGGAAAAGCGGAAAGCCGACGAGAAGCGAAAGCGCGATCTGGCGGAAGCCAAACGGAAGGCCGACGCGAAGAAGGCGGCCGAAGCCAAGAAGGCGCTCGATACGGGGCGTCTCGCGGCGCTGCTCGACAAGACGCCGGACCCGAAACAGGCGGCCGCGGCGAACGATGCGCCGTTGCAACCGACGACGGCGAAGGGGCCTGTGCGCGGAGACGCGCAGGGTCGCGACCAGACGATCTCGGCCAACGAAGCGAGCTTCCTCGCCGGACTGATGCGACAGGCCGTCAGCCGGTGCTGGAACATCAATGCGGGGCTCGACGGCATCCAGCAAATGGTCGTGAAGGTCGAGATCAAGCTCTCGCAGTCGGGCGACCTCCTCGGCGAACCGAGGGTCGTGAACAACAATCCGTCGCCGGTCTTCCAGGACGCGGCCGCTTCGGCAAAGCGGGCGCTGGTGCAATGCGCGCCCTACACGCTGCCGCCAGACAAGTACGCCGGTGGGTGGGAGCACATGATCCTGACCTTCGATCCGGCGCGGATGTTCTGACGCGGCGGCGAAATGGCCATCCTATTTTGGACACCTTGACACCCGATCAACTGGCTGGCCATCACAAGCCCCGACCATGGACGATATGAGGATACCGGTGCCGACCCGTCGCGATGCTCTCCGCCTGACACTCGGCGCCGCGCTGCTGCCGTCGCTCGGGGCGTTGCACGCCTCGGCGCAGGGGCGGCCGCAGCCACAAGGTGGCGGGCCGCTGCAGGTGGACGTGGATCAGGCCAACCTCAGGCCGCGGCCGATCGCGGTGCCGCCCTTCCTCTCGGACGATCCGCAACTCGGGCAGGAGGTCGCCGGCATCGTCTCTGCCGACCTCGAAAGCTCGGGGTTGTTCCAGCCGCTCGATGCCCGGTCGTTCATCGAGCGCATCGCCGACACGAACGTGGCGCCGCGATTCGCGGACTGGCGTTCGGTCGGCGCGGAAGCGCTGGTCGTCGGCCGGGTCGGGCGGACGGGGGATGGACGGATCCGCGCCGAGTTCCGCTTGTGGGACGTGGTGCTCGGCAAGCAGCTCACAGGCCAGCAACTCGCGACCAGCGCGCAGAGCTGGCGGCGGATCGCGCACATCGTCGCCGATCAGGTGTGGGAGAAGCTGACACTCGAGAAAGGCTACTTCGACACGCGCGTGGTGTTCGTCGACGAGACGGGGCCGAAGCAGAAGCGCGTGAAGCGCCTCGCCATCATGGACCAGGACGGCGCCAACGTCCGCTACCTGAGCACGGGGCAGGACCTCGTCATCACGCCGCGATTCAGCCCGAACAGCCAGGACATCACGTACATGACCTACACGCGGGGCGAGCCGCGCGTGGTGCTCATGAACCTCGAATCCGGACAGCGGCAGGTGGTCGGCGACTTCCCGGGCATGTCGTTCGCGCCGCGATTCTCGCCGGACGGGCAGCGAATCGTCATGAGCCAGGGCGAGCGGGGCCTCACCGGGCTGCTCGAGATGGATCTCAGGTCCCGACAGATGCGCCGGCTGACGGAGCTGCGCTCGATCGATACCGGTCCGTGCTATTCGCCGGACGGGCGGGACATCGTGTTCGAATCCGACCGGGAAGGCACCCAGCAGCTCTACGTGATGGGGGCGGGCGGGGGCGGCGTGCGGCGGCTCAGTCTCGGCGACGGGCGGTACTCGACGCCGGTGTGGTCGCCGCGCGGCGATTTCATCGCGTTCACGAAGCAGCTCGGCGGCCGCTTCCTGATCGGCGTCATGAAGACCGACGGATCGGGCGAGCGCGTGATCTCCGACGGGTTCCACAACGAGGGTCCCACCTGGGCGCCAAACGGCCGGTTTCTCATGTTTTTCAGAGAGCAACCCGGCGCAACGGGCGGCCCGCGACTGCATAGCGTCGATATCACCGGATACAACGAACGGGTGGTGCGCACGCCGTCGTTCGCGTCCGATCCGGCCTGGTCGCCGCTGCTCAAATAGGCACGAGTCTTAAGTCGTCCTTTACGGGTTCCGGCTAGCTTCCCAGATCGCAGCTTCACGGCCACACGGTCTGCGGAGATGTGTGTCGCCAGGGGCTTGGAGGCCGGCAATCTCTGATTCCTGGAGCGTTCAGGACCTCAATTCTCTCGTGGCATTTCGGCATCGGGACAGTTGGAAAAGGCGTTGCGCGTAACCACCGTTCTTGATCTCGGATGCTACCGGGGATACCCCAATTGAGCGATTGCCGATCCAGCTCGAGGAGAGAAAACATGAAGGCTGTCAAGGGTGCCATCGTCGTTGCGGCGATCCTGGCTACGGTTGCTGTTTCCGCGTGCCGTCGTGAGGAGCACCACGCGCCGATGAAGCTCGGCGCCGACGTGCCGGTGGCTGAGAAGGTCGCTCGCTAACGAGTGCTGCCCCGAGGGGGCAAAAGGAGAGAACTATGAAGGGCGCTATCGTTCTTGCAACTGTCCTTGCTGTCGTGGCTCTTGGAGCCTGCCGCAAGGAAGTGGGTCATGAGCCGATGAAACTCGGCGCTGATTCCGCTGTGAAGGAGCAGGTCGCTCGCTAAGAGCAACCAAGTGCGAGAGTACGGCGGCAGCTCCTGTCGCAAGCGTCTTGAGTTCTTGAGGCCGTCCGGTCAATGCCGGACGGCTTCATTGTTTCGGTGCTAGGCCCGCAATGGCCCGCCCTCGGCTCTGGGGACAACGGCGATGCCGGCCTTGCGAGACTCAGCCGATACTGCAAGACCGCTGTTTGGCCCTGTTGAGGTCATAATTTCGAGCCTCGGCTCCGGTAGGTCAATCTCAGTCGACATGCGCGAAACGGCCCGCACTCTCTGCTGCCGTTTCCGAAAGGGGGTCTGATGAGCAATAGAGGCAAGCTGGGTTTGCTGACCCGGACAGCGCTCGTTGCCACGGTGATGTTCGGGCTCGGGGCGTGCGCCAATCAGGCGCCGGGTCCCGACGATGCGCGGCTGGGGCCGGGTGGGCTCGGCAATGCACGCGGCAATGCGAGGCCGGGCACCGCCCAGGATTTCAGCCAGAATGTCGGTGATATCGTCTACTTCTCGACGGACGCCACCGATCTGTCGCCGGAGGCGCAGCAGACGCTCGCCGGACAGGCGCGCTGGCTGCAGCAGTACGCCAACTACACCATCACGATCGAGGGCCACGCCGACGAGCGAGGGACTCGCGAATACAACATCGGTCTCGGCGCGAAGCGGGCCGAATCGGTCAAAGCGTTCCTGGCCCGGAATGGCATCAGTGGCGCCCGCATCCGCACGATTTCGTACGGCAAGGAGCGGCCCGTGGCCGTATGCAACGACATTTCATGCTGGTCGCAGAATCGGCGCGCTCAGACGGTGCTGAACAGCCGGGGTGCCGGTTCCTGACGCAGAGCCATCACGGGGCACAGCCGAACCGGCACCGAAGGGTGCCGGTTTTTTTGTGTTTCATCTCGGACACAGGAGGGCGGCCGGATCTCCGCCATAGCGGCGCTGCCGCAATAGTAGCTCCTGTGCAACAAAAATATGCCCGATTGTCACGCTCTAAGGCAGCAGGCGGGTGGTGTGGCAGGAAGCTATGATCGGTCAGGACAGCATTGCGGCAGGATTGGCAAGGCTCAGCCGCAGCGGCTCTTCACGGCGGCAGCGAACGGGCAGCGCGATCGGTCGTCTGGCGCTCATCGGCATGGCGGTGGCCGTCGTGCATGGGCTGGCCGGCGACGGCGAACTGCAGGCGCAGTCGCGGGAAGTGCTCATCGGTACGACCACAGTCGGCGATGGGCGGTCCGAGCGCGGTGGCGAGAGCGCCGCGCAGATGTTGGCCGAGGCGATCGTGGCGCTCGAACAGGGCGACATCATGCTTGGACGGCAGATGCTCGGGCGGCTGATTCAGGCGTATCCCGAATCGATGGCGGCGAATACGGCGCGGCGTGAACTCGCCGAGCTCTATCGCGGACAGCCGCAGCCCCGGCTCGAGAGCGACCGGGGACCAACACATGGCTTTGCCGGGAATGCAGTGCCGGACGCGAGACCCCGGACGGTGGCGCCGCCGGAGCGTCGGGCCGAGCCGCGGACGACCGAGGGCCTCGGCGATTCGAGGGAGCATCAGGTGCGGGACAGGGCGCTGGTGCGTCTCCGCCAGGAGTTCCAGTTCTCGACGTCGGATCGGGTATTCTTCGCGGACGGGAGCGCCGATCTCGGTGCGCGGGCGCGGGCCATTCTTTCCGGTCAGGCGCGGTGGCTCGCCCGCCATCCGGAGCTGCCGATCCTGATCGAGGCTCACTCGGACGATCACGGCTCGCGTTCGGCGCAGATGCTGCTCGCTGAGCGGCGTGGCGAGGCGGTGAAGGAGCGACTGATCGAGGAAGGTCTCGACGCAGGACGGATCATGCTGCGGGTGGTCGGACGCGATCAGCCCATCGCCACATGCGGCGAGCCGGAGTGTGCGGCCCAGAACCGGCGGGTCGTGACACGCCTCGGCGAGGATGCGATGCCGGTGAGCGGTCGCGGCCGCGGCGCAGATCATCCCGGGCTCGCGACGGCGCCGCGGCTGCAGCCGACTGATCGGTGAGCCGCAGCCAGGGCTCGGATGCTCTGCACAACGGTCTGCTGTGGTTTGACAAACGATGCGGTCAATGGGCACCTAGCCGGACTGATCCAGGCCGACACATGACAGCTGCAGCGCCGAATGGCCGGCGACTGCTGGCGATGTCCGGTGGTCGGCGTGACGCGGTGTGGCGCATCAGGTTCGCGGGGGAAGCGGCAATGGTGTCTCGGAAGCATCTTGGACGATTCGGTCTCGCGGTCGTGCTGGCGGCGGGAGCGGTCTCGACCGACATCGAGCGTGCCGATGCGCAGCAACTTCCGGCAGCGCAGCAGGCGCCGCCGTCACAGCAAGCGAGGCCGCCAGCCCGACCACCGGCAGCCAAGGCGCAGGCCGCAGAGAAGAGCGCGCCGCAGGGCGACACCCAGCTTCGGGGGCGCATCGACCAGCTGGAGGAGCAGCTCTCCGACATGCAGGTGGCGATCGGAACGCTCGAGTCACTGGGGCGGGGTGGGGGTGCGCCAGCCAATGGGGCGTCCCGGGGCGGTGGTGGAGGCGGCGTCGATCAGGCGCGGCTCGACAGCCTGGAGACCCAGATCCGGGCGCTGACCAGTCAGCTCGAGCAGCTCGCCGCGCAAGTCCGGCAGATGTCGGGAGGGCGGCGCGGGGAAGCCGGTGGATTCGGCGGCCCGCCGACGTCGGTCGCGACAGCCCCTCCCGTTGCTCCAGGACCGGCGCCGGGTGGGGGCTTCGGTTCGACCACGGTGACGCCGGAGGGGGGCGATCCGATCGGGCGGATTCTCGGTCGTGACGAGGACAGCGCGCCCGTCACCAGGTCGAGCGCCATTCCTCCGCAAGGCGCCGGCAATCCGCGCGAGCTCTACGAGACCGCCTACGGCTATCTGCTGCAGCAGGACTACAATGCCGCCGAGGTGGCGTTCGAGGAATTCCTGGCGCGCTATCCGGGTGACCGGCTGGCGGCCGACGCGCAGTACTGGCTCGGGGAGACGCTCTATGTTCAGCGGCGCTACAAGCCGGCCGGGCAGGCGTTCCTGACGGTGATCGAGAAGCACAAGGCCAGCTCGAAAGTGCCCAACAGCCTGCTCAAGCTGGCGCAATCGCTCGAGCAACTCGGCCAGAAGGATTGCGGGATCTTCGCCGAGCTCGACAACCGGCATCCGAATGCACCCGCCGACGTCAGAGTAAAGGCGCGGGCGCTCAAGCAGCGGCAGGGCTGCTAGGCGCCGATAACCGGCGCCTGTGACCGGCAGGAGGCGCGCATGACGGGCGATGCAGCGCGCGCGATCGAGGATGACGAAGGCGACGCGCTGCTGCGCGGGCTGGCGGCCTACCGGACGGTGGTGCTCGCCGTCTCCGGTGGCGCCGACAGTCTGGCGCTGGCGGTGCTCGCCGCGCGATGGGGCCAGAGGTCCGGCTCGGGCCCACCGCGTCCGAAGATCGTGATGGCGACCGTCGACCATGGTCTGCGTATCGAAGCGGCCACGGAAGCGCGGTTCGTCGCGGATATGGCGCAACGGTGGGGGATCGCGCACCACACGCTCGTCTGGCCTGGCGCCAAGCCGTCGCGGGGCGTGCAGGCGGCAGCACGGCAGGCCCGGTATGGGCTGCTCGCTGGTCTGGCGCTGCAACTCGAGGTCGAGCCTGGCGCGGCCTGTATCGTGACGGCACACCACCAGGACGATCTGGCGGAAACCTTGTTGATGCGCATGGCACGCGGCAGCGGCCTCGATGGTCTCGTCGGCATGGCCGGGGCTGGCGGTGGGCCGGGATGGACGTCGGTGGCGGTCGAGCGCCCGCTGCTGGCGGTCCCGAAGGTCCGGCTCGAGGCGACGCTCGTCGCGCGCGGCGTTCGGTGGGTCGACGATCCCAGCAACCGCGACCGGATTTTCGAGAGGGTGCGGCTGCGGGCGGCGCAACCTGTGCTGGCGGAGCTCGGCCTGACGAACGACAGGATCGCTCTCAGCGCGCGGCGGCTCGCACGGAGCCTGGACGCCCTCGCCGGGGAAACGCGCCGCGCCTTCGCGCGTGAGGTGGCGGTGTCCTGCGGCGCCATGGCGACCGTCCAGGTAGCCCGCTTGCTCGAGCCAGGCCGGAGCGACGTGCTGATCCGCCTGCTGCAGGCCTGCCTCGGCGCTTTCGGTGGGCGCGGGTGGGCGGCGGATCTCTCGGACGGAGAGACGGCGGCGGAGCGCATCCGGACGGCCGTGGCGGCCGGGACGCCAGCCGCGTTCACCATCGCCGGATGCCGGTTGGAGGTGAGGCCACAGGCTGGCGACGTGCGCCTGTGGCGGGAAGCGGGCCGCGCCGGCCTGCCGGTGGTTCCGCTCGAGCCGGGCAAGCGGGTCGTCTGGGATGGTCGATACATGGTCTCGCTCGCCCCCCAGACGGCAGGCGGGCAATCCCTGGAGGTGCGGGCGCTCGATCCGTCGGTACTGGAGCGGGAGGCCGCCAGACGGCTCGCGGGTGGCGTGCCGCGGCGGGCGCTCGCGACCTTGCCTGCCGTGTGGTGCGGGAGGCGCCTTGTCGCGTTGCCGCCGTCGCTCGCCGGCACTGACGTGGGCCGGCCAGCGGACGACCTTCAAAAAGCCATCGATATCCGATGGTTGGGTCCCGCAGGGTTGGCTTCGGCCATTGACCATTCGCAGTGACGAGGAGCGGGAAGGGCGGTAGGAATTGATTGACGTGTGCTGAGACCATCGCGACAACTTGGCAAGAGTCCTGCACGTCCCTATGTTAGCCGTGCAGGTTTGCCGGGGCCGATCCCGCAAGGATCACTCAGGTCGGCTCCCGAGCATCGCGCGGCTGTCGAAGCGCGCCCCAGGAAGGGACATCGATGAACTCGCATTTCAGGAACTTCGCGATCTGGGTCGTTATCGGCCTGTTGCTGTTCGCGTTGTTCAATCTGTTCCAAAACCCCGTTCAGAACCGTCGCGCCAACGAGATCGGCTACAGCGAGTTCCGGCAGCAGGTCAAAGCGGGCAACATCAACGAGGTGCTGGTCCAGGGTAATCGATACTCGGGCCAGTTCGCCGACAAGTCGCGCTCGTTCAGCACGCTTGGCCCGAACAACCAGGGCGACGTGATCAAGGATCTCGAGGCGCAAGGCGTGAAGATCAACGTGCGCACGCCCGACGAGGACGTGCCCTCGCTGCTCAGCCTGCTGGCCTCATGGTTCCCGATCCTGCTCATGATCGCGGTCTGGGTGTTCTTCATGCGCCAGATGCAGTCTGGCGGCGGGCGCGCCATGGGGTTCGGGAAATCCAAGGCCAAACTGCTGACCGAGCGGCATGGACGCGTCACGTTCGAGGACGTGGCCGGCGTCGACGAGGCCAAGGGCGATCTCCAGGAGATCGTCGAGTTCCTGCGCGACCCGCAGAAGTTCCAGCGGCTCGGCGGGCGAATCCCGCGCGGCTGCCTGCTCGTGGGGCCTCCGGGAACGGGCAAGACGCTGATCGCGCGGGCCGTCGCCGGCGAAGCCAACGTGCCGTTCTTCACCATCTCCGGCTCGGACTTCGTCGAGATGTTCGTCGGCGTCGGCGCCAGCCGCGTGCGCGACATGTTCGATCAGGCAAAGAAGAACGCGCCGTGCATCATCTTCATCGACGAAATCGACGCCGTCGGCCGGCATCGTGGCGCGGGCCTCGGCGGCGGCAACGACGAGCGCGAGCAGACGCTCAACCAGTTGCTCGTCGAGATGGACGGCTTCGAGGCCAACGAAGGCATCATCATCATCGCGGCCACCAACCGGCCGGACGTGCTCGACCCGGCGCTGCTGCGCCCCGGTCGCTTCGATCGCCAGATCGTGGTGCCGAACCCGGACGTGAACGGTCGCGAGCGGATCCTGCGCGTCCACATGAAGAAGGTGCCGCTGGCGCCGGACGTCGATCCGCGCATCATCGCGCGCGGCACGCCGGGCTTCTCGGGCGCGGACCTGGCGAACCTGGTCAACGAGGCGGCGCTGCTGGCCGCACGCCGCAACAAGCGGCTCGTGACACAGGCCGAGTTCGAGGACGCCAAGGACAAGGTGATGATGGGCGCCGAGCGCAAGTCGATGGCCATGTCCGAGGACGAGAAGCGGCTGACGGCCTATCACGAGGCCGGCCACGCGGTGGTTGGTCTCAAGGTGCCGGCCGGCATTCCGGTGCACAAGGCAACGATCATCCCACGCGGGCGCGCGCTCGGCATGGTGAAGTTCCTGCCGGAAGGCGACCGCTACTCGATGAAGTACATCGAATACACCTCGCAGCTTGCGGTCGCGATGGGCGGGCGCGTGGCGGAGGAGCTGATCTTCGGCAAGGAGAACATCACCTCTGGTGCGTCAGGCGACATCCAGCAGGCGACGGCGATGGCGCGGGCGATGGTGACGCGGCTCGGCTATTCCGACGAACTCGGAACGGTCATGTATGGCGACAACCAGGAGGAAGTCTTCCTCGGGATGTCGATGCAGAAGCACACGAACATCTCAGAGGCGACGGCGCAGAAGATCGACGCCGAAGTCCGCCGGCTGGTGGCTACGGGTTACGAGGACGCACGGCGTATCCTCACCGAGAACCATCAGGGCCTCGAAGCGGTGGCGCAGGCGCTGCTCGAGTACGAGACGCTGACGGGTGAAGAGATCCGCCAGCTGCTTGCCGGCGAGAAGATCGTACGCAAGGACGACGACGAGGAATCGAAAGGTCCGATGGGCTCGGCGGTGCCGGTGGCCGGGCGTCAGCGCCCGCCGCGCGAGGAGCCGGATGCCGGGGGGCTGGAGCCGCAGCCGCAGACCTGAGATCCGGCGCGGCGCACCCCTCGATCGACGAATAAAAAAGGGCGGACCTTGGTAAGCGGTGTCCCGCTCGCACCTTGACCGTTCAGGCTGCTTCGACCGTGGCGTAGGCCCATGGCATCAGGTCGTCGATGCGGGATTGCGGCCA